>Ga0209302_10000063_pt1 | contig 68330 bp, 41 predicted proteins | sample ArcOceMetagenome_2_FD_187445 | JGI IMG/M metagenome (GOLD analysis project Ga0209302, IMG submission 187445) | Marine eukaryotic phytoplankton communities from Arctic Ocean - Arctic Ocean ARC135M Metagenome (SPAdes) (version 2) | ecosystem: Environmental > Aquatic > Marine > Oceanic | place...
TGGCTGTTCCACTAACAAAACTATTAATAACTAAATTTTCTATGGTTTGCACATTACCTTTCACATAAAAAGTGGAAGGAGAACCGATATCATAGAAGGCAGATGAGCCAATGGTTGTAACCGAATCAGGAATTGTAATTGAAGTTAAATGTCTCGAAAAAATGAAGGCACTTGAGCCAATAGTTGTCACCGAATCAGGAATGGTGATTGAAGTTAAACTGGTACAACTATAGAAGGCATTTTGGCCAATGGTTGTAAAAAGAGGATTGGTTGGAAAAGTAACAGAAGTTAAACTGGAACATCTAAAGAAGGGACGTGCGCCAGTGGTTGTAAGCGAATCAGGTAAAGTAATTGAAGTAATACCTGAATTAGAGAAAGCATAATCGCCAATGTTTGTAACCGAATTACCTAAATCAATTGAAGTTAAACTGGAACAAGAACCGAAGGCACTTGAGCCAATGGTTGTAACCGAATCAGGAACATCAATTGAAGTTAAACTAGTACTATAACTGAAGGCATATTGGCCAATACCAGTAACAGTATATCCGTCTACGGTGGAAGGAATCGTAATTGCTCCACTTAAATCTGTTCCTCTAGTTGTGGCATTACCAGGGTCACTGTAATTACCACCCGTACCAATTGTTGCATTACCACCGCTTAAAGTGTAGTTCCACAGTCCTGTAGAGTCAGTGTATACGGACATCGTTATACAATACTAAAATATAATAATAAAATAAAATAATATAATGAAAAATTACAAAAAAATCGTGCTCAATAATATAATTTCGTCGCATAATTTCTCGGTATTTATTCGTGAAGATCCGTTTGTAAAAATGAAATCAACTAAAATGTTACGTAATTGATTCAAAAATTGCGAATATTTATTTTCATGAATGTCCAGATTAATCCGTTCTTTGTTAAAAAACGTGTAGTAGGTAGTCATAATACCAAACACGTCACTGTTATGTAAATATCCTTTCATAAAATAATCAGTCATGTGAAAAACATATTTACTATCTGTATAATCCATCAAAATATTAGTAATATAATTTGATAAATAATATAGTGTATGCCCTGAACTGGTGATTGTATTTTCGCCATTACTACTGTTACTAGGAGTACTGTTACTAGTACTACTGTTACGATTACGATTTTTTTTACTTCCACCTACAGAATTACTAGACGAAGTACTATTTTTAAAAATCATAGAAAATATTTTTGTATTATCGTCGGAATCACCGAAATATTTATGCCCAGAAGAAACGTATTCAGTAATAACAAAGTTTCTAACACTATTTTCATTAAATTCTTCATCTTTGTTACGAACTGCTAGTAAAAAGTCGGTATATGCTTTTTTAAATCTGTCAGTAAATATCATTGCTGAAAAAGGAGTATTAAACTGTAATGGTCTGTTCCATACTTCATCGGGTATTGCATTATTCTTTACAACTGCTGCCAATCCCCAGTCAATAATTCGTGTATTTAATTCAGAATCAACGAGCACATTTTGATCCTTTAAATCATTGTGAATTACAAGACTATTATTCATAGGAACAATCGCATTTTTTAATAATTGTACGACCATTTGGTTTAATTGTTTCATTTTATCAACATTAATCGAAGGACCTTCAAGCAACCATTCGCGAAGACTAATGCCCCCATATGGCATATTAATAATATTGAGTTTATCAAGATTATCATTGACATTTTGTTCATTAATATTATATTTGATAAGTGCGGAACATTTTTTATCAAAATTGACTAAATCTGTTTGTGTTAGTTTGTCTGGTTCGCATCGTTGTATATCTTTTAACAAATAGAGTTTATCATAATTAGGTATATGTTTGAGTTTATTTTTAATGTGTAGAATTTCCGTCATTTCTTGACTACTATATTTTTTTATTGACATTTTACTAACACCGGTTTTTCGTTTTTTGCTATATTTGCATTTTAGCGCAGGTTTAAATATACATCCAAACCCCCCCGATGTAATAACTTCACCACCTTTTTTTGAACGTTTACCAGAACGTTTATCAGAACGTTTAACAGTATATTCTGGTTTACGTTTTGTGGAATGATTCTGTTTTTTATTTTTATATTTTTGTTTTCCCTTGTAATTATTACGTTTTTTTGTATACATTATAGATTGGTGAGAAATAAAAAATACATACATACACAGGTATACTCATAGACGCATTTAGAATATGTAAATTATCTAGCATGTAGGTAATAACTAAGTAGTAATAATGCTACTAAAATAACCGCAAAAAGCAAATTTTTTCTATATTTGATTTCTTCACGCAATACAATTTCCTTTGGTTTATATAAATCATAATAAGAATTTAATGCATCTGTGAAGGTAACTTCATCTTTACCTAGATCAACATTAATTTTATTATGTATAAAATGAACCCATTTCATAAAGGACGAACGTGTTTCTAAATAAGGGGTGACTGGGTATTTATCTAAATATTTACTAAATGAATTCCCCATTTTAGGAACAGGTATAAACAATGGAAAGTTATTAATTAAATCATAGTATTTTTTTCGCGTAACTTCGTTTGCCTTGGATGGGTAAGAAATAGCAATTGTCATAAGAAAGAACCAATAATGTGGTCCCCATATATTTGCATCTAGTTGTAATGTCATTACAATGAAATGATATAAAAAGATAGATAACTAAACATATAACAATGAGTATAACTCAAAATAAATCAGTATATAAATATTGTAATAATTGCGGGAAACAAGGTCATGCATTTCATACATGTAAGCATCCCATTATAAGCATAGGATTAATCGTATTCAGAGTCGTGAATAATAAATTCCAATATTTAATGGTAAAACGAAGACATAGTTTAGGGTTTGTAGAGTTTATGAGAGGAAAATATCCAGTAAATAATATAGATTATTTGCAAAATATTATAGATGAAATGACAAATGAAGAAAAGGAGTATTTGAAAACAAAAACATTTTCAGAATTATGGACCTATTTATGGGGAGAACAAATAGGAATACATTATCGGTGTGAAGAAAAAACATCAAAAGATAAATTAGAAACTTTGCGTACTATAAAAGAAGGACAAGAAATAAATGAAATAGAAAAAATGCTAAGTAATAGCAATACAAGTTGGTTATATCCAGAATGGGGATTTCCTAAAGGTAGACGAAATTATCATGAAAACGACTTAAATTGTGCTCTTAGAGAATTCGAAGAGGAAACCGGATATTTAAAATCAAACGTAAAACTGATAAAAAATATAATGCCATATGAAGAAATATTTACAGGTTCAAATTTAAAATCGTATAATCATAAATATTTTGTAGGATATATGGAGGCTGATACAAAATTGTCTGCGATATACGAAGAAACTGAAATAAGTGAAATTCGTTGGATGTCCTATGAAGATTGTATGAATACAATACGTCCATACAATTTAGAAAAGAAACTAGTTTTGACAAAAATAAATAACGTATTGAATACCTATAGGCTATATTAGTCGATGAAACGATAACCCACATACCCACATACCCACATACCAAAGATAAAGATAGAGATAGAAAACTAAATAAAAATTATATATTATAATCACATATAATATATAATCCTCATGAAATCAAAAATACAAAACGTAACAAAACAGAATATAAAAGACGTATACGATGAGAATTTTGTAAATAAAGAAGAATACGATGAGAAAGAGTACAATAATTTTTTGTTGAAAAAAGAATTATTAGAGAGAACAGAATTAGAAAAAAAGGAAGGACGTCATGAGTATTTGTATCCAAATTTAAATGATCCTCAATTTAATATAAAAATAGCAGAAAAAAAAGAGTTTAATGATACCAAATACGATGGTTCTATATATGATATTGAAGAACAAGCAGAAAAATTATGCAATTCCGACTTTGAATTATCAACAAATCAAATGTTCGTCCGAAATTTTTTGAGTTTTCAAACACCTTACAATAGTTTGTTATTATATCATGGATTAGGAACTGGTAAGACTTGTTCTGCTATCACGGTTGCAGAAGAGATGAGAAATTATTTAAATCAATTAGGAATAAATCAACGAATACTAATAGTGGCATCTCCAAACGTGCAAGAGAATTTTAAATTACAACTATTTGACGAAAGAAAATTAAAATTAGTCGATGGACTGTGGAATTTAAGAGCATGTACAGGAAATAAATATTTGAAAGAAATTAATCCCATGAATATGAAGGGTTTATCAAAAGAAAAGGTAATACGTCAAATTAATCGTATAATACAATTGAGTTATTTATTTTTAGGATACACAGAGTTTGCGAACTATATTACCAAGAAATCGTCATTAGAAGGGTTAGAAATAACCAATGAAAAAAAAAGAAAACAAGAAATGAAGCGTAAGTTGAAAAAGCATTTTAATAACAGACTCATAATTATTGATGAAGTACATAATATTCGTATATCGGAGGATAATTCCGATAAACGTGTTGCCCAAGAGCTTTTTAAGTTAGTAAAATATGTAGATAATTTGCGTTTATTATTTTTATCGGCAACACCGATGTATAATAGTTATAGAGAGATCGTTTGGTTGTTAAATATTATGAATATAAATGACGGTCGTTCAACGATAGAAATAAGTGATGTATTTGATAAAAACGGGAATTTATTGATAGATAAAGAAGGGAATAATGTAGGTGAGGAGATTATAAAAAGAAAGAGTACTGGTTATGTATCATTTGTTCGTGGTGAGAATCCATATACATTTCCATATAGAATATTTCCGTCCATGTTTGCACCAGAATATACATTTAATAATGCAAACAGTAAATTAACATATCCAAGAAGACAATTAAATGGAAAACCAATCATTCAGCCATTGGAACATATCGATGTATTTGTAGATCGCATCGGAAGTTATCAAGAAACCGGTTATAACTATATTATAGATGAATTAAAAAATAAGTCTACTACGAATAAAGAAGGACTACCTAGTTTTGAAAATATGGAATCGTTTGGCTATACAATGTTACAAAAACCATTACTTGCACTAAATATGATATACCCTTCTAAAAAATTGGATAAATTACACCAAAGTACTCGCGAAGACGAATCTACCAACGCATTAGACGAATCTACCAACGCATTAGACGAATCTACCAACGCATTAGACGATATTGACATAATAAATAAGCCAGATAAGCCAGATAAGCCAGATAAGCCAGATAAGCAAATCGTTCAGCCTATAAGAATGAAAACAACATTTGACTCCAAATCGTTAGTTGGAGGAAGTGGGTTAAAACGAATCATGAAGTATACCGAAACATCAAATCCTCCAAGTAAAAAGAATTTCGAATATAAGACTAATGAATATGGACGAATTTTTGCACCCAATGAGATAGAAAAATACAGTAGTAAAATCAAAAAAATATGTAATCAGATTATGAATTCGACAGGTATAGTATTAATATATAGTCAGTATATTGATGGAGGGTTAATACCGATGGCGTTAGCATTAGAAGAGATGGGGTTTGGTCGTTTTGGTAGCAAAGCATCGTCATTATTTAAAAAAGCACCAAGAAGTCCGATTGATGCAATAACATTAAAGGAACAAAATAAAGGCGGTGAATTGAAAAATAATGATTCATTTCAACAAGCAACGTACACAATGATAACTGGTGAAAAAGGATTATCACCCGATAGCGTATCGGATTTAAAAGCATTAACGAACGAGGATAATAAAAATGGAGAGAAAATAAAGGTAGTGTTAATATCCAAAACCGGCGCTGAAGGTATTGATTTCAAGAATATACGTCAAATACATATTATGGAACCATGGTATAATTTAAACCTAATAGAGCAGATTATCGGTCGTGGTGTTCGTACGTGTAGTCATAAACAACTCCCTTTTATAGAGAGAAATGTAGAAATATTTTTGTATGGAACATTGTTAAACGGTTTGGCAGACGAAGCAGTAGATTTATATATTTATAGATTAGCGGAAATGAAGGCGGTGCAAATTGGACGCGTAAGTCGAATATTGAAAGAAAGTTCTGTAGATTGTATATTAAATATAGACCAAACAGAATTTACAGAAGATAATTTCAATACAATCGTAAAACAACGATTATCTAATAAAGAAATAATAGATTATCCAATCGGCGATAAACCATTTACAGTATCGTGTGATTATATGGAAACATGTGAGTTCAAATGCAAACCATACAAAGAAATAACAGATACTGATGTAAAATTAGATAGTTATGACGAAACATTTATAATGATGAATACTGAGAAAATAATTCAACGTCTACGTGATTTATTCAAAGAGAGATTCTATTATACAAAAAACGAATTAATTTCACATATAAATATTGTAAAAGACTATCCGTTAGTACAGATATACGCAGCTTTATCTCAATTAATAGATGATAACAATGAATATATAATGGATAAATATGGTCGATTAGGACATTTAGTAAATATAGATGATTTTTATTTATTTCAACCGATCGAATTAAACAATCCAAATATAAGCATATATGAGAGAAGTGTTCCGATACAATACAAGCGAGAATATGTAGTATATCCTGTACAAGACCCAGATACACAAATAATGGAAATAAGGGATGATGTGGTAGATAGTGAAAACACAACTAGTAAAAGTAAAGAACGTCAACTATTAGATTCAATACTAAATAAATATAATACCGGAATCACTGCAAAAGATAAAATAGACCGAGGTGAAGAAAATTGGTATGTCTATGTTTATGTTGTATTTGAATTAATGAAAGATATAATTGATCAAGAGAAATTGAAAACGTTTTTAATACATCATATAATTGAAACATTATCATATAATGAATTGTTGGTGTTAATAAATTATTTATATTTTAAAGACGAAAATAAAGACGAAAATAAAGACAATATAGATACAGATACTGAAGATAATAGTAATTCAAACTACGTAGAAGGAATTATGAAAGAGTATTTTGATAAAAACATGATTATATACAAAAATATTAGAAGTTTAGCCTTGTTGAAAGACAACAAGCGTCAGTTAATAATACAAGATAGTGTGAACGCAATATGGAAAGAAGCAGAGTCTGAAGATATAGATGATTTAGAAGATACGTTAAAATCTATGGAAATATCCATATCAATATTAAATACATACATCGGATTTATAGGAGATTTCAAAAATGAATATAATATATTTAAGGTGAAAAATATGGATGATAAGCGAAGTAAAGGTGCTAGATGTGACCAGTCAGGTAAGTCTGACACATTAAACTTACTAAATAAAATAATAAATAATGACAGTAAGTATACAATTGATAATACCAAGAAAAGAAATAAGATAGAGTTTTGTATTATACAGGAACTAATGCTTCGACATTATGATGAAATAAAGAAGGATAATAAGAAATGGTTTTTATCTACATCGGAAATAGCAATAAATAATCAACGAGATAAAATAAATATTCGGTAAAATGTTGTATTTGCACAAATGTGCATTTGGTCATTCCACGCTTGAAGAATTTACGGTAGTACTTACACCAACTACTACAACCCATCTCGCAAAATACTCAACTATGTATATAAAATTGAATCGAAATAAAGAATAATGTATAATAGTATATTAAGTAACAATGGTAGAGACAAAGAAAGATTTTCGTAAGAAGTTTGAAATGGGTATTTATATGAATTCATTGCTTACGCGTAAAATTACAGTTGCTTTCAAGTTTGTTGGTCAAAATATTAAACAAACAATCGAATCTGCCATTTCCAAAGACATAGAAGGCAAGTGTTCGGTAGAAGGGTATATAAAGCCAAAGTCGACAAAGGTAATAACATATTCTAGTGGCATACTTGTAGAGAATGATATTGTATTTGATGTAGTATTTGAATGTTTAATTTGCTGTCCAGTAGAAGGAATGATAATTAATTGTGTTGCGAAAAATATTACTCAAGCAGGTATTCGCGCAGTGTTTGATAACAATACAAATAACCTAGTAGATGGTTCAGTTGAAAATGATAATGATAATATCATAACTAATATAAATGAAAATTCACCATTTGTAGCATATATTAGCCGCGACCATCATTATAATAGTAAGAATTTTAGTAAAGTAAAAGACCGCGATTCTATACGTATTCGTGTAATTGGTCAGCGATATGAATTGAATGATAAATATATTAGTATAATTGGTGAGTTATTAGACCAGAATTATGAAGAAAAACAGAAGATGGGTACTAAAGCAAAGAGAGTGTTGGAAAAGATTGTAATTGAGTAAATCATTCCTTTTCTAGTACCTAGTACCAAATCAAGGATGTAAATGATGTAAAGGGTATAAACAAAACTATCGATAGTCAAGTATATGACAAATGAACTACATGCGTTAAAAGAACAAATAGAGCAATTAAATAAGATACACCAAATAGAAGTATTACGAATTTTGCAAAAACAAGATAAAATCACTTTGAATGAGAATAAAAATGGTATATTCATTAATTTAACAAATATTAATGAAGCAATTATAGTGGAATTAAATAATTACTTAGAATATGTTAAGCAACAAGAGAATCAATTACTTGAGATAGAAGAAGAGAAAAACAAATTAAGTAATACATATTTTTTAAGCAATAATGGTGTTAAAGATAATAAAGAGAATAGTACTATGTATGTATCTTCATAATAATGTTAAATATTAATGAATTACATAAATATATGATTACGAATCAAGTTATTGGAATAACTAGTGGTGGTATTTTGCAAGTGAATGATATTCAATCTAGTTTTAATAATAATAGATTGAATAATGGTATTATTAAAAATAGATTGAATAATGGTAACAATATTCAATCTAATGCTAGCGGAACTCATAATATAGTGCAAACGAGTGAAGAAACCAATTATACAGTCCAAGACACTCTTTTTTATCCATATGAACGTGATAAATTATTTTGGTCTTTTTATATTATGCAAAATGGTATGAGTAATTATGAAATGATAAATAATAAGTTTACTCATGAAAAAAAAAAGAAATTCGAGTTGGTAGATATTATTAGAGGTGAAGGATCACTCTTAAAATCATTGAAGATTAGTAAAACAAAAGTAGAGGTAGATTTAACAAATAGTAAATGTATTTCTTTGAACACCGTGTGCGCTTTATGTAATATTTACAGACTCAATATGGTATATGTATGTGGAAAAAAGTATTACGAAATAATACTGGACGAAGACAAACCATATAATATTATCGAAGAAAGCAACTATAAGTTTGGATTGAAGAAAAATGTGGAATTAAGTACGATTAAGAAATACAGAGATAATTATTGGTTAATGGAAAGTTTAGATAAACCATTAAAGTCTATATCAAGTTATAAAGTCGACGATTTAAGAATCATTTGCAATAAACTAAATATATGTACCGACAAAATGACGAAACCAAAATTGTATGAGGAAATTTTGAGTAAATTATAAATTTGAAAAATGAAAAATGAAAAATGAAAAATGAAAAACGATTTCATAAATATCATAAATCGGTATTTATGAAAAAATGATAAAATTGATTATAAATGCATATAAAAATAATATGAACATCTATATATACATAATGCCAAATAATGACGAAGACCCACAAAAACAATTTGATAATATAATAAATCTCTATTTAGACAACGTAACAAATTCAATGGATGGTGAATCCGAATTGGAAGTTCGTTTTGGAACACGTGGTATAAAACCAATTACTAAAATGGATTATGATAATATTATCCAAACACTTGTATCGTCGAATTTTGAGATGACAAATTCAAACGCGTATTCATTGAAAATGCAGAGTGAGTTTGTCGATAAAAATACAGGAAAAACTAGACCGTCTAATGTGCGTGTTGAAATAAATGGACAACATGATGTGCAAAAATACTGTAATACGAATAGTTTAAAAGAGACGACAGCATCGTTTATACAAAAGAAAAATGCGTCTGTTAATGGAGCAAACGTGTTTCCAGTAAACGTAGATGATTTTAATTTTCGTGTATCTTATCAGAAAGAACGCGCAATTGCGTCGTATAGTCCCTTTGCAGAAAGCATAAAATCATCGTGGCAGGATAGTAAAAAAACATTTCGCTATATTAATCGTGTCTCTTTTATACATCCAACAATTCCTGTTCGCGTGGATTTAAGTATTGTAAAGGAATCACACAAGGAAAAATATAGAATGAAACCAGAATATACATTTCAGGGTGCTGAAGTAACATCAAGTCCCGAAAAATATGAAATAGAATTAGAAGTATTAAATTCAAAAATAGGCGTAGGTACGGAATATAATAACGGCAAGAAACTAGGAAAAGAACTACGCAAAGCCATAAAAGTCATATTGTCTGGACTACAAAGAACGAAATATCCAATATCTTATAAGGAGATTGCGAATGTAGGTGTAGAATATTTACAATTGGTTCATGGTAAAAAATATTATGATAAAATGAAAATGGACCCAAAAAATTTTATGGGTCCATCATCATATACTCTTCAAATACAAAATATTGCTCCTATAAATGAAGATAGCACAATGCCAAACATCAGAAACAATTATACTGTCACTGAAAAAGCAGATGGTATGAGAAAATTAATGTATACCAACAGCAAAGGCCGTATTTATTTAATCGATACAAATATGAATGTTCAATTCACAGGTGCAGTCACTGACAATGTCGATTGTTATAATACGATAATAGACGGTGAACACATATTACATAATAAAAGAGGGGATTACATTAATTTATATGCAGCATTTGATATATATATCGAAAACAAAAAGGATGTGCGCGCTTACGCATTTATACCTCCATCTGATAGTGGTGATGACAAAGTTATCCGTGATATGACTAAATACAGATTACCTATTTTAGTAAATATGATTAAAAATTTGGCAGCTCATTCTGTTAATTCTGCAACACAACCAGCAAATATTAGGATTGAAAATAAAAACTTCAAGGCAGAAAACGATAGACAGGACATCTTCCAGTGCTGTAATACTATATTAACACGACAAAATGAAGGTCAATATGAATATGAAGTAGATGGATTAATATTCACACCTGCTTATTTAGGTGTTGGATCTAGTGTAGAAGGTCAAGCAGGACGTTTAACAAAATCCTCATGGGCTTATTCTTTCAAATGGAAACCTCCCCAATACAATACTATTGATTTCTTAGTCACTACAAAAAAAAATGAGGCAGGTGGTGAATACATTGGAAATATATTTCAGCAAGGTACTAGCGCGGTTTCTTATGAACAAATAGAACAATACCAAACATTGATATTGCGTGTTGGTTTCGATGAACGAAAGGATGGATATATTAACCCATGTGCAATTGTGATTAATGACGATATACCAAGTATTGAGAATATTGATAATGCAGATAGTTACAAACCAGTTCCGTTTTATCCGACAAACCCTACTGATTCTGATGCAAGTATTTGTAATATATTATTAAAAACAGATCAAAACGGTACAAAGCAACTATTTACGGAAGAAGGAGAAGTCTTCGGAGATGAAATGATTGTTGAATTTCGTTATGAATTAACTAGGGATAAACAGTGGCGATGGGTTCCATTACGTGTAAGATATGATAAGACTAGCGAATACAAACAAGGATTTCGAAACTATGGAAACGCATATCACGTAGCAAACAATAATTGGTACTCGATTCATAATCCGGTTACAGAACAGATGATTGGTACTGGACTCAATATACCGAACGAATTGGGCGATGATGATGTATATTATAACCGTGTTAGTGGAGTTAGTATGACACGAGGACTTCGTGATTTTCATAACTTGTTTATAAAAAAGTTCTTGGTGATGTCTATATCAAAACGCGGAAATACACTTATCGACTATGCTGTTGGTAAAGGTGGCGATTTCCCAAAATGGATCAATGCGAAACTGTCGTTTGTATTTGGAATCGATATAGCAAAGGACAATATTGAAAACAGGTTAGATGGTGCATGTGCTAGATATCTAAATTACCGTAAAATGTTTAAGGTAATGCCGAACGCATTATTTGTACATGGCAATAGTGGGTTGAATCTAAAAAACGGTGAAGCATTCTATAGTGATAAATCAAAACAAATTACAAATGCAGTATTTGGCGAAGGTGCGAAAAGCAAAGAACAATTAGGCAATGGTGTTTATAAACAATACGGCAAGGCTAGTGAAGGATTTAATATTAGTTCATGTCAGTTTGCGATTCACTATTTCTTTGAAAATATAAGAAATGTAAATCGGTTTTTACGAAATGTTAGTGAATGTACGAAAATAAATGGGTATTTTATTGGAACCTCTTATAATGGAGAAAGTATATTCAATGCGCTACGTGGTGTAAAACAAGGTGAAAGTATTTCGATTATAGAAAAGGATAAAAAAATATGGCAAATTACAAAGCAATATGATCACGATACATTTGATGCCGACGAAACCGGGTTAGGATATGCAATTGACGTATACCAAGAAACTATTAATAAGACATTTCGTGAATATTTGGTCAACTATGATTATTTGACTAGATTAATGGAAAATTACGGATTCGTATTACTATCACGCGACGAGTGCAAAGAGTTAGGTATTCCCGAAAGCGTAGGCTCGTTTCGACAACTGCATGGATTAATGGAACAAGAAATAGTCCGCAATAATAAGCGAAAGAATGATTACGGAGATGCTACGAAGATGACATCAAATGAGAAACAAATATCTTATTATAACAACTATTTTATATACAAGAAAATACGTAACGTAAATACAAAAAGTATCGAGTCCAGTTTATCCGATGTAACAGAATTACAAGAACAATTAGAAAAAATAGAATCATCTAGGGCTGAAACAAATATAGAGATTGAAGAAAATATTGATATAGTTAAAGCACCTGTAAAAATAAATAGAAAACTTACGTTACGTGGGTAACTATTCAAATGTGTAACTATTCAAATATGTAAAAAGACATAAATATATAGTTTCTAATTATATTATCTTATTAATGAGTTATTTTTTATTGCCCAAAATACATATAAATGATACTATAATTAATATTAATTTAAAAAATAATATTCGTGCCACTATATACGATAATAGTAATCAGGTTACCTCATATAATTTAAAGTCAGATATTCCAAATCATATTTACATGTCTAAATCACTATATTATTATTTAAATCGAACAAAAAATCAAATTGATAATTCCTATGACGAATGGGATTTTATTAAACGTCATACGAATCCTTATGAATTTATTCATACAAATATTTCTCCAGGAACACCAGCGACTTGTAAATTAAAGCCATTATCTAGGTCTTTTTATAAGATGATTGAAATGTGTGTTGATTTAAGTTTGTTGCAAAATTACAATAAAAGTAACATAGCCACATTTCATTTAGCTGAAGGACCTGGAGGCTTTATTGAAGCTCTAACTTATTTAAGACGTAACCCAGAAGACCAATACTATGGTATGACATTGATTGATACCAATGATTACGTACCTGGATGGAAAAAAAGTAAGGCGTTTTTAGATAATAATAAGAATGTAACAATTGAAACAGGAATCTCGGGCGATGGCGACTTGTTAAAGAAAGATAATTTAATATACTGTTACGAGAAGTATAAAAATACTATGGATATAATCACTGCTGATGGTGGTTTCGATTTTTCGATTGATTTTAATAAACAAGAATTAGTTGCTAGCAAATTATTATTTGCACAGGTATCTTTTGCTCTAGCAATGCAAAAACATGGAGGAACGTTTATATTAAAGGTATTTGATATTTTTACAAAAGCCACTGTTGATATTTTGTATTTACTTTCTACGTTATATGAAGAAGTATATGTTATGAAACCAAATACGAGTCGAATAGCAAATTCTGAAAAATACATAGTGTGTAAACAATTTATCTATCCCAAACAACACGATAAGTTAATGAACACGATAATAGAACAATATGATAAATTAAATACAATGGAATATATTACTTCCCTTTTTGATTTTCCATTAAATTATTATTTTATTAATAAATTGGAAGAATATAATGCAATATTTGGACAACAGCAAATTGAAAATATTATGTATACAATTAATTTGGTGCAATCTAAGCAAAAAAATGAAAAAATAGATTTGAATAAGAAACATAATGTTCTGAAATCTATAGCGTGGTGCACAAAGTATAACTTGCCATTTCATGATGAAAATATTACCGGTACTATGCATAATCGGTTTATTCCCGATATTAAAAATTCTAATATTAGCAAAATTAATACGGTTTTCACGAATAGTGATAGTAAATAACCATATAATAGTGCCTTTTTTTCAGTAAATTTAGCTGAATTTAAATTCTCACGGATGTATAATAATGGCAAAAATGTACAATAAAATGTGCGTTGGTATTAAGAAACTATTTACGTTGAAAAATGTGGCATTGATTTTAGCAATAAGTATATTGGGATTCCTCCTTATGCGAATGATGAAACAGCGACAAATAGAGGGATTTGGTACACCATCTAAGATGATATATTTTTATATGGATGGGTGTGGTCATTGTGTTAAATTTGCACCTACCTGGGAGAAATTTGTTAAAGAGTATCAAGGTGATATTAAATTAGAAAAATATGAACGCGCAGACGCTGGAGACAAAATCTCATTATATGGTGTTTCTGGGTTTCCTACAATTATTTTGGTTGATAAAAACGGTAAACACAAAGATTTTGACGGAGATAGAACAGTTGCTGGTTTAACAAAATTTGCAGATGGAAATTAACTTATTTGCTCACGTTCTGTTCGAGTGATGGATGTAATGTACAATGCAAACATATAACAAAAAATAAAAATATGTATATCAAATACATATTTTTGAATAAAAATTGAAGCAATATCGTAGTTATATTTTTTAGTATATACACTTGATAGTCATGGATACCAACAGAACATATACTTCGAATAAAAATATGATGGATTACCTATATATATGCACGATGCATTATAACATAATATTTATTCATTGTCTTTATTCAACCATGTCGTTTATTTTAGTATGTATGGCTGGAATATGTAGCATTCTTGGATGTTTCTTTTTAGAGTTATCATCATTCTTAAATAGTTATAGAGATATGGAACAATATGCACGCAGTGTTCATTTTGTAAAAGGAGTTAATAATGAAATATATAATATTTATGGTGGACAATTTAAAAATACAGTTGGACAATTTATTCAAGAACCTAGAAAAAATATCGAAAACATAGTAATGCCGTTTGTGAATAATATAATCCAATCTATTTCATTATTTCATGATCCAGAGGTCAATAATGTAAATATCAAATTAGAACGAATGGATACTGATAATGCTGATGAGTATGAATGTGATTATGAATCTGATTATGAATCTGATGCTGATGCTGATGCTGATTCTGATGCTGATACTATTAGTCATATTTCATTAGATGAATGCGACTTAGATAATTTGTCTAGTGATGATTCATCATCCGAAGTATCCGAAATGTTAGATGATATTATGGATGTCACTGATGAAATGTTATCTAAAATATCATCTAATATTCATCTGATCGATCTGTCAAATGATACTGAACCAGAGGAAACAAATGAAACAGAGGAAACAAATGAAACAGAGGAAACAAATGAAACAGAGGAAACAAATGAAACAGAGGAAATAGTCGAAGCAAATGATACTGAACCACCACTGTAATCCGAAACTAATTACCTTATTGTAATCTCATACCAATTCCAACTCCTAAAAAAAAAAGCGCCAATGTTTCATGATTGTCAATATCACGAATTTGGACAAATTTATCTAAAATACTGAATTCTGAGTTATTTTTATGTTTTTGATAATGATGTAAAATTATTAGAATACTAAAAATAAAAGGAATATTTTTTTTCATATATGGTAAGATTAGAAAAAAATATCATTTTACACCATTGAACAAATGAAAACTTAGTCTAGACATTTTGAACATCCTTGTTTATTGCCAGTTTTTCTATGATATACAAAGGTTTGATTTTTATTTTTCAAAAAGTAAGGTCCTTGAGAGGTCGTGTGATAACGTCCAGCATTTGCGCCTTCTTTACCGAACGCACTGGTAAATGATGCACCATTTTTCGTGACAGTATCATATTTTAATTTTTCTAATCGTGTACCACTAGATACAGCACCTTGTTGGGCAAACTGTCTATTGTTTGGTTTATATGTAGTAGTAACCTCACATTTTCCACCACGTGCTTTTGGACAATTTGGCGTTGCGTATACCTGTGATCCGGTAGATGAATCACTAGGTGGTAATACATTTCCACATGCATCTAAATAGGTATTGTTAGGTAATTTACTTGTAGATAGTTTTTGCTCATATGTCATACATCTAGATTTTAAATATGCTTTAGAATCACTATAATATGCTTTGCTTAATAGTGTAACTGCTGATTTAACCACTTTATTTTCAGGAGTGCAACATAGGTTTTTCATTTGATAAATACCAGTATCTATTTGATAACTACCAGAAGCATCAGGATTACCGACTTGTACATAACCGTTATTATATACAGTACCACCACTAATATTTTGTTTTGGTTTTATACTAGAATAAGGCGAATTTAAAAACTTGTTATTGTTAATAACATGCAAACTATTACCAGATGCATCACAATTGCAGTGGTTGCCAATTCCTCTAAATACGGTACCTCCCGGACGTTCCATATAACTAACTAATTTAGAACTACGACCACTACTATAATAAGGTTGTAATTGACGTCGCCAATGTTTCATGGGTCTAGCCTTGCGGTTAGGTCCGCTAAATGCATTTGCATTTGCTTCTGTCGTTGGACCATTTGTATTTGGACGACTAAGATTTGGAACAATGCTAGCACTAACCGGGTCAACATTTCCTTTTATATTTACTATAGGCTGTTTTGTTGTAATTAAATTATTCGAATAACTAAAATTTGTTGGTTTACTCATATTCGCTATACTCTCCCTTGAGAAATTAAAATGGGACAAAATCGTCCAAATAAATAATATCTATATATAATAATTACTTATGAGTTTTTTTGAAGATGTTTTACATGATGCTAAAAAGGTAGAAGAAGAAATATTAGGCCCTGATTATCAATATTGGAAACAAATTAGAACACCGAAGCAATTGGGAATGTCATCAGAAGGGAGTATTGGGGCAATGTCACGTGATGTAGCCGGATTAATTGACTATACAGAAGTATTGGTTACTGGTAGAGGTCGTGCATCTGCTACTGGTGGTGCTTTAGGAAATAAATTCTTTTTAAAAACCGGCGCAAAATGTAAAGACAAAGCTACCAAAAAGTTGGTCGATAGATATGCTTATATTAATAATGTTCCAGACGGAAGTGTACCATTTATTAGTTCGGCAATGGGTGGTGCGTCATTTAGTAAATTTGAAGGACTTGTTCCAGGTGCACTTGGAAATTTAGGAGCAATGAATCCTATGACAATATTTCAGGCATTTATGTCAGGAAGTCATCCTGATTGTCAAGAATTAACAATGGAAACAATTAATGCGAATAATAATCGTGGTAAAGAAACCCAATTTGTAACATTAATTGATATAAAAAACATAAATCCGTGTACATTTAGTAACAAGCGTAATCCGATAACAGGACAAGGATGTATAGAAGCATTCGATAACAATACAACTAATGCAAATATAAATGAACCAAAAATGGATAGATCTAAATTGCCCAATGATGTGTTTGTTCAATTATTTTATGCTTCTTTAGGATTCGTTGGATTATATATTTTGGTGAATATTGTTAAGAAGTCAAAAATGTAAAGGTGACACAAATATGTCTAGTTACAATGTCTACAAAATGTTATAATAATTCTATAACATTTTGTTTCAAAAAATATTTACAACAATCAACGGTGTAATATTCATCGTTTACATCTTGTTTTTTTCGAACGACCATTACGAGTTTTTTTCGAAGGACTTTTACGCGAATGTTTTGTATATTTATTAGAGCCTTGTTTTTTTTGCATTTTACGTTTAGTACGTTTAGTACGTTTAGTATGTTTAGTACGTTTACTGCCTCCATTAATCGTGTTTGTTGGCAAATTTGTGTTTGTTGGCAAATTTGTGTTTGTTGGCAAATTTGCGTTTGAACTGATTGGATCAGTTTGAGGACTACGTAATCCTGGTAAATCGTTGGAATGATTAATATTTGCATTTTTTTTGGCTGGAGGAGCAGTTATTTTTTGGAAATGATCTTGTGCTGTATTAAGATGTCCCTTCGCAGTATCTAATAACTTTCCAAAAAATCCCTTAGTATTGTCTACTTGTGACGAATTCATACTTATATATTTATGTAAGAAAAATATTATATTTTTATTATAATATTTTTACACCCTTGATAATTTCCACCCATAAACTATTCAAGGATGGAAATATAACAAATGGGGGAAATTAGTTGGAACCAAATACAATTAGATTCTCACGCGCTTGTATAATTCTAATGCGGCTAAACCACCTGCTACTTGGGAAAGAATATAAGGTAATAACTCCTTATTTTGTAATTTACCAGCAGCAACCATCATAACAGAGACAGCAGGGTTAAAGTTTCCGCCTGAAATAGGACCTCCTACTAAAATAGCTAACGCTAAAGCAGCACCAATGGCCATAGCATTACCGGTAGCAAGGATTACGTACAGAAAGAAAAGAGTACCAAGAAATTCGACTAAATACTTATTCATATTATATACACTCTTGAGAAATTAAAATCACACAATTGATACCAAAAACGAAACGTTTAATTTCATACATTATGCAATTATACAAAAATTTGTCTATTACCTCTACCGGTTAAACGTGAGCCTCCACCGGATTTGAATGTATTTTCTAGCGCTCCTTTTTTAGCAGGCGCCACTGCACCACCCCCCCTAACACGTTGTAATGCACTATTTCTGCTAGTAGTATCTTGACTACGAAAAGATAAGGGTGCATTTGTTGCTAAACCATATTTTGTTGAACTTTTACCAATTGCATTCGCCTTTAATCTTGCAATACGCCCGGATTGATCACGATTGTCTGAAATATGCGAACTACTATTGGATGGTAATGTATTGCCATTATTACCCATGTATGTTGAACGGGAATTGGAAAACAAACTATCTGAAGCAGATGGATAAAACTTTTGAGGCATAGCCATTTTGCTTGTTAAAAGAGCATTGTTTCCTCGATTTTTTTGTAAAATACCTTGGTCTACTGGTCCGTTAAATGTATATTGCAATTGCATAATATATAATAAATAGATATTTTATTTGTTATACATTGTAAGTCTATATGTATGTTTGATTCGTATTCTATACACACTATAACTATTTAGCGACGGACACGTGAAAATGCAACATAAGCACCATTGTTTGAACCGCCAAAACTCTTATCATTATAATTTCTATTAACAGCCTGTTGTTTCTTAAATCTAGTATAATCAGAACCATCATATACGTATTTTACATTTGTTGAACTAGCAGGAATCCCACTACCGTCACCATTATTGGCAATATTACCAGCAGCACCTTTAATTCCCTTAATAGATTGAACTGTAATGTTGTTTACTTGATTTGCACCACCAGAAGAATAATTTTGTCTGGCTAATAAATCACCAGCATTATTTACAGCACGAAATGGGGTAATTGCAACAGTTCTTCCTTTTACAGTACCACTTGCAGCAGAACCATTCCACGCATTTCTAAGTGAAAAACGGTTCATAGCACGTTCATTACCACCTATCATACCACTACCACCATTACTATTTGCCCCGCCACCAATTAATTTATTTGCAATACCAGGCATACCATGGCCTAATGAACTTGGGTTTGTATTATAACTCATTACTATATAATGCCTAGACATTTTATTTCAAAAAAACGATACAATCATACAAAATAAAAAAAATTGTTAATAAAATTGCTAAATCAACAACATATTTTTATTTTGCCTATTTGTAGTAGCATTTTTATTATTTTTATTATTTTATTATTTTTATTTTTTTTATTATTTTATTATTTTTATTATTTTTATTATTTTTATTTTTTTATCTTCAAAGGTCTCTATATTACGTCATTATTCTAGGGGCAATATTCATAGTTTGCAATTCTTGGAATAATAATTTACACGAATAAGGCAGTTCAACATAAGAGAAGTCAACACGATTATTACATGTATTACACATATGAATTCGTAATTTATTGTTATAAGCAGCAATCATACCACACTTATTACATACATTTACTTGGTACTTATCAGAAGCATCATATATACGACCTTTGGTAAATCGCGATGCACCATGACTGCACATACAATCACGTTCCATTTCACCAAAACGCAACCCACCATCTCTACTACGTCCTTCCGCTGGTTGTCTAGTTAAATTAACCATCGGTCCAATCGAACGACTATGTTGTTTGTCATTAACCATATGTTTTAATCGTTGGTAAAATACTGGTCCGATAAAGATACTTGTTTCAAGTTGTTGACCGGTTAAACCGTTATACAATAACTCATTGCCACAACTTTCATAACCTACCTTTAGTAACTCGTTTCGAATTAAATTTATGTCTAAATCGCCAAATGATGTTCCATCGCCAAATAATCCCAATTCTATTAATACTTTTCCTAATAAAGTTTCTTTCAATTGTCCAATTGTCATGCGTGATGGAATCGCGTGTGGATTAATAATAATATCGGGCTTTACACCCTCTGCTGTAAATGGCATATCTGACTCAGGAATAATATTACCAATTGTCCCCTTTTGTCCATGTCTACTGCTAAATTTATCACCAATTACAGGACGACGTACAGTTCTTACACGCACCTTACAAAAACTATATCCATCGCCATTACGTTCAATATAATTTTTATCAATGTAAGACTCTTCTTGTGTGCGAAATGTTTTACTATAATCTTCATACTTTATCAATTTCGTATGATCGTTGCGATTTTCCTTAATAGGAATCATTTTAGAGATGATTATATCACGATTTTCTACAATTGTATTTTCGGGAATAACCCCCATATTATTAATCTTATCGTAATTGCCAAACTTCATACCCTTTGTTTTTGTTGGGTCGGGTTTACAACGCAATTCATCATCACCATTAATTTTCTTGTCTTCATCCTTTTCTGTATGATAAATAGTTGCTTGAAATAACCCCCTGTCAATAGACCCTTGGTTAAATAACAAACTGTCTTCCTGATTATAACCACTATGAGTCATAATCGCGACTATAACTGGAGTCCCTGATGGGATTTTATCAAGTTGAATCATCCCCATTAATCGTGTATCTACTAATGGACGAGCAGGATAAGTCAATACATAAGCGGTTTTATCCATGCGTGTATCGTAGTTTGTAACATACATACCAATCGCTTGTTTACCCATAGCAGACTGATATGTATTTCTAGGACTTTGGTTATGATCAGGAAATGGAATAATAGACGCGCATATACCAAATATGGTACTTGGATGAATCTCACAATGAGTATATCTATACATAAATTGCTGTTCTTTTGTTAAATCCGATGGTTTCATTGCAAGCATACTAAAACTCTGCTCTTCTGGATCAATATATTCAATTACAGAATCATTCAAAACACAATTTGTCAATAAATCGTTCCATTCATGAGTATTTGTCTTCACCTTATTAACAATATCATCTGTTACTAATATTTTATTGTTCTTCACTCGTAATACCGGACGCATAAGACGTCCTGCATCATTGCAAATACGAATTTCCTTTTGTTTGTAATTAAATACAATTGACGTATATATAGTAATTATTCCCTTGTGTTTTTTATCACAAAATTCTGTAAATAACTGCTTTGGATCTTTAGTTATTCCTAACCAAGCACCATTAATAAACAATTTGACATGTTCTTCCATCTCAACGTCGGTGCAATCTTGCAATGGAACAATATAATCAACTATATATTCATGTAATGCTGTACTACTCGTAGGAATTGTCAAATGTGTCATATAACTCATATTTTTGACAACACCTACACTCGCACCCTCTGGCGTTTCTGCCGGACATAGAAATCCCCACGAACTGCTATGCAATTTTCGCGGAGGAATCAATTTACCACTTTTATCAATGGGTGTATTGATACGCCGTAAATGACTTAAACTCGAAATGTATGTTAATCTATTCAGAACTTGTGCCACACCTACTTTGTTACTATTTACATTTTTAATACCAAAGTCACCTGTGGATAATGCACGCTTTAGTCCATTTTCAATAGTGGTCGATTTAATAATTTTATATACGTTGGTTGAGTTAATAATACTTAAATAATCTTCTGTTGAACGCCATGACCCATTATTAATTTCTCGCACTATCTGCTTTTGCATATCTTTTACAAGTTTGTTGAAGTAATTTCGAAACAAATTGTTTAGTAAAGTTCCGGTTAAGTCAATTCGCTTGTTTAAATAAGAATCACGATCGTCTACAGGAATCCATCCTAGGCTACACCGCAGCAATTTGTTTGCCATGTATCCTAAGAAATATACCTTTTGCGTTCCATTGTGGCAATGTGGGAATAGATCATTATTTAAAATATCCATAGTAAAATCTAACTTCTTCTTCATACCGGCTTCTTTATCCATGTTAATTGGTGTAAACATTACATTATTCATAATATAATTAATTGCATCTTCTTTTGTCATAATCGAATTCGCATCAATAATACTTCCTTGTAACCCATTGATTATATCCTTATATTTTTGTTCTTCTAAATTTAATACTATTTTACTACAAATATCCTTATCTGGTATAATACCTAGAGCACGAAACACGATAAATAGAGGGACCGGTTGCTTTACACGTGGTAGTTGAACGTGGATATTGTGACCAAATCCATTATGTTTCGCGCTAATCATCATACTTATCTGCTTCGGACTGATACATTTAAAATCCGGTACCGATTTAATCTCAGCACTCCAAGACCATTTTGTATTACCTTTGGAAATATTAAAACAATATACACGATTCTCTGCCGCACGCTCTTGTCCTAGTACTGTCTTTTCACTACCATTAATAATAAAATAACCTCCTGCATCAAATCTACATTCACCTGTTATATTGTTATTAATATGCTGATACTGCTTTAATACACATATAGATGATTTTAACATGATGGGCAATTTACCAATATGAATTTTCGGAATTTTTTTATAAAAGGTTTGGGCGTTTTCTAACATGTCACCTGTTCGCACAATGTACTTTATATTTAAATCAATTGTCATCATTGACGCATATGTAAAATTTCGCAATCTCGCTTCCTGAGGAAACATCATCTTTGATGCGCCATTGTTTTCGTGAATTTGAGGTCGATATAAGTGAAAGTTCTCAAATGAAATGAATATTTCTAGAGAATGCTTTTTCGCATCTACGTTATAATCTTGTTCACTTGCAATTTTTACTGGATTAAACATGTCAATTGTTTTTTGAATTTGATGATTTACGAAATCATTATATGATTCCAATTGATGTCTCACTAATTGAGTCAAATGTTGGCCTTTAAAATAAGATTCTATTAATGTCCATGGCGCTTCTGTATAATTATTTACATGTTTCATTACTGCTTCTTCTATTGAATCTTCACCTGTATCGTTATCACTTCGATTTTCCGATTCACACTTTTTATTCTGTTTCATGTTACGCATACGCATCTCATCATTCATCGGAACATTCATTGGATCATTCATTGAATCATTCATCGGAACATTCATTGAATCATTCATTGTATCATTCATTGGATCATTCATTGGATCATTCGATTCACATTTTTTATTCTGTTTCATGTTACGCGTCTCATCATTCACCATATCCTTCATTGTATCATTCATTGTATCCTTCATTGTATTATATTATATTCAAATTGTCAAGTATTAACATCAATTTATTTTTCATACTTACGCCATCATAAGGGTATAAACATATATTATGATATGTATATTATGAATTCTCAATATGATTTATCTATCAATAAATATAATACCAATATATATTATAAAAAACATGATATATTAAAGAAGTTTATTTTAAATTTAGACAATAAAAGCACTGAGAGCAACAACTTACATAAGAATTTTAATGCAAATAATTCAATTAATCCGGTAAAATACAATACAAGTCTTTTTTATAACCAATATTATTCAAATTCTTATAATTTATTACATTTTTTTCCAGAATTGTTAGAAGAAACCAGTAATAAACATAATAACAGTATTATTCTTGACGATCATTTAAAAAAATCGAATAATACTGAAGAAAAAATAAAAAAAGAGTTTGTCGTTATTAATACTGAAATAAACTCACTCGCTGATTTACTTACTCTATGCGAAAAATTCCCTCTTCTAGATAACATAGAATACAATATTAATATGCAAACAATTCATAAAATAAATCCTTATTTACAAGAGTTAAATGATATGATTGGTATGAAATCTATAAAAGAAAACATTGTTGATCAAATCTTGTATTTTGTTCAGAATTTACACTGTGTTTCACAAAATGATTCTGATTATATGCATACTGTTATATATGGACCACCAGGAACTGGTAAAACCGAAGTAGCTAAAATTATGGGTAAAATATTTAGCAACATAGGAGTATTACAAAATAAGGTTTTCAAAAAGGTTACTCGGGATGATTTGGTCGCAGGATTTTTAGGACAAACTGCTATCAAAACTAAAGAAATTATTAAAGAAACAATTGGTGGGGTATTGTTTATTGACGAAGCCTACGCATTAGGTAATAATGAGACGCGTGATAGTTTTTCCAAAGAATGTATAGATACATTATGTGAAGCATTAAGTGACCACAAAAAAGACTTTATGTGTATTATTGCTGGCTACGAAAAGGAAATTCGTGAATGCTTTTTTAGTTACAACGACGGATTAGAATCACGATTTATATGGAAATTCAAAATAGACGATTATTCAGCAGAAGAATTGAAAATGATATTCGAAAAAAAAATAAAAGATAGCGGATGGTCCATTAAAGAACCATTGGATGTAGAGTGGTTCCAAAAAAACTTGGAATCATTCAAATATTATGGACGTGATATAGAAACACTCTTTTCCAAAGTGAAAATTGCACATAGCCGACGCGTGTTTTGTTTACAAAAAGAAGATAAAACACATATTACAAAGATGGATTTAGAAAAAGGGTTTCAGATGTTTGTCAATAATGACGAAATCGAAAAAAGAAAACAAAAGAAGGAACAAGAACGCATGTTACATTATAGTTTATATTCTTAAAATATTATAACATTGTATTTTATACAAATTCAATATTATGAGTAATAATAATGGTACTACCGGCGAACGAAAAACCATATTATTTAATACTTCATCACTACATAGCAGTGGTTTGAATAAAACGAAAAAACGTAAGGAAAAAAAGGTCAAGCCAGTTATTCCGTTAAAACCCAATGCTTTAAAAAAAAAATTGCTCGAAAAAATTAAACAACATCAAGTGGAAGAACGTATAAAAAACAATCCTAATCGTAATCATAAAAATAATAACAAAGGTAAACAACACGATGAACAGCATTTGAATCAGGGTCGTCTTAATGAGACCGAAGATTATGGCGATAAACCGTTTCATAATAACTTTAATAAATCACTCGAATATTTAAACAATATTAATAATCAACGAACAAAAGAACGATCTGAAAAAAAAAAAAGAAAAACATTGAAACGCGTTGACAGGCAACAAAACAGTAATATTGTACAACAGTTTGCACTTCCAACCGGTTCAATAGAAACCGTGCAAATAGATTTACCAGATGTTCTAAAGGAATATAGCAGTAATACAATCTATGGTGGAAATAATACTAATAATATGCTACCACCAAACATTATACCCACCATAGTTCCGCTACAAACTACCACACCTACCATACCTGTACAACCTACCATACCTCTACAACATACCATACCTGTACAACATACCATACCTGTACAACATACCATACCTGTACAACATACCATACCTGTACAACCTACCATACCTGTACAACCTACCATACCTGTACAAACACATAGACAACCAATTGTTCCGTTTGGATGTTTAAAAGGAGGTTCAAAACCAACATTTAGACAATATCACAATAAAACAATTAAACGGAATAATCATACTAGTAAACGTATAATTTCTAATAAACCTACGAAATTTCGTGAGAAAAAGAAACGTATTAGAAAGACAACCTTTAAATTGGGAAAACATAATGGTAAAATTTCTGTATTGATTAAGAATAATATTACTAGACGAAAAATTAAACGTGAACATGGTATTCTAAAACAAAAATCCATGAGTGAAGTGAAAAGCTATTTATTTAGTAAAAATCTATTAAAAATTGGTTCTACTGCACCGAACGATGTTTTACGAACCATGTATGAACAATCTATTTTAGCAGGCGATATCGTTAATATTGGTAATGGAGTGTATATGCATAATTATATGAAGGATGATACAAAATAGTTTAGAACATCGTTTTTAGACGGTTAGTGAATCGCCATGAGTTTCTGCTTCACATCAACCGTTAAGTGCGTCACTTGACATATCTTCTTGACTATTTTATTCTTTTCTTTTTCATCTGTTTCAATATATTTAAGACAGTTCAGTGCCATATCATGATAATCCAGATGTGTACGGTCCGACTCCTTCCCTTCCAAATACTGGTAACGCCACAATTTTACATTGTTTCGCTGTTTCACGGCTAACCGTACAGCATTTCTTTGCATAATTACATTGTTGTCGTCTTTTACCCACTCGTCGTTATCTCTCACGTATACCGTTTTTCGGCTTGGATCTGTACAATGGATCGGTCGCTCATAAATAGACATGTCGTCTAGACCCTTGATAACCATATTTGATATGCTTTCCGAGAGACCATACTTTCTAGTATTATCCAATTCTTGGTGGGTTATCGGTAATGATTCGATAAAATCAGAAATGTTCATAGCATTCTGACAATGTTCATTCAAAAACATATTCACGTTGAAGTTATTGGTTTTGTTGTTACTATTTGACATGGTATTGTTATTTGTTGTATTACCTAAATGTGGCATCATTTCTAACAGTTGTTTATGATGGGTTTCAGCGTGCGCTTGTACTAGTGTCTGTACTTGCGCTTGTACTAGTGTTTGTGCTTGTGCTTGTGCTTGTGCTTGTGCTTGTACTTGTGCTTGTGCTTGTTGTTCAAACATTTGTTTTTGCATATTTTGATTTTGTGTCATCAAGGCAATTATTAACTCTTTCATGTCAGGCATATCCTCTTCTTTTTTCTCTACAATATATGTAGTGTGGATGTCGTTACCGATTGCAATTACATTGTTTTCATTCATGTAGGTACATGATTTTTTGTGCTTACATAATGAAGAGGTGTGTTTGAATTCCTTACCACATTTGCATTTATGGAATTTGGGAGTTTTTAGGACAGAATCGTTAGCATATTTAGCATTTGTTAGTCTAGTATGTTTATTGGTAGATAAATGTTTGTTATAATCCTTTTTATATGACGTAGTATAGTTACATAATTTACAATTATATTTTATAGGAGAAATTATAGGACAATGTCCCCCTAAATTAGCCATTATTAGTATACTATAGACTAACATTATTTTTCCTAAATATAACCGGATTAAATTGGTTATATTTGCCAAAAAGTATGGTAACAAATCAAATATTCTAAAAAGGCAAATGAGAGCATTATGCTCTAAACGTGTTTTTCATTAGTTTTCTATTCTATTTTGAGATTTCAAAAAAGACACACAGGGTTTCCTTGTGTTGTGTTTTTTGAAATGGAAAATAGAATTAAAAATTCAGAACTTTACCTACATAAGCACTTTTATGTAGGTAATTTTATTTACATAAAATATAGGGGTTGTCTACACGGTGAAGGTAAAATCTCTCTACGTTCAAGTTACAAGAGTCAATACTACATCGAGAAACTACACACAATAAACCATATTTGCGAATCAGGTATAAACATATAATTTTGTATTAGTAGAGAGATTAACATGGCAATGTTAAAAGAATATTTCAGATTAAACAATCAATATAGGATTGAATATGGTGTGAAAACACTATTATTGTTTCAAGTAGGGGCATTTTTTGAAGTATATACGAAGGTAAATAAAGATACTAGAGAGATTACAGAAGAACAAGTAATTGAATTTAAACAATTTGCCGGACTAGAAAGTGCAAATAAAAATGATGAGACGCTTATGCTAGGATTCCGTGATTATATGCTTGATAAATATATAAAAAAGGTTCAAGAGGCAGGCTACACAGGTGTAGTATATGTTCAAGACACAGGAGGTTCGAATCCAACAAGAAGCAAATTAGGTGTTTTCTCTCCCGGAACCCTTTTTTCAGTAGATAGCGGAGAGATAACAAACAATACGTCATGTATATGGATACACCAAACAAGGAAAACCGTTTTAAATAAGGAAGGAAATATAATAATAGGAATGTCAAACATCGATATTTATACCGGTAAAACGACATTATTTGAATTATGTGTTGAAAACATGCATAATCCAACGACATACGACGAACTAGAACGTTATATTTGTACCTATAATCCATCAGAAATTATATTAATCAGTAATGTAGGGGAAGAAAAAATAAGAGACATTATGAACTATGCAAATATCAATAGTAAAGCAATCCATATAGTAAATAGTGAAGACGAACATAATAAACTAATAAAAAATATAGAGAAACAATCATATCAAACAACCTTGTTGAAAGAATACTATAATAATAACATAGCCGAGACGATTTTATATTCAACAAATAGTTATGTATTTGGATTACAGAGTTTTATATATTTATTAGATTTTATGTATAAACACAATCCCAGTTTAATTTCGAAGATAAAAGAGCCAATATTAGAAAACAATAGTGAGCGTCTAGTATTAGCAAATCATTCGTTGAAGCAATTAAATATAATCGATGATCACAATTACAAAGGTAAATACTCATCTGTGAGTAAATTTTTGAATAACTGTATAACATCCATGGGTATCAGGAAATTCCAATATAATATATTGAATCCAATATTTAACAAAGAGATTTTAAATCGTGAATATGATATCACCGAATATTTATTAACTAGAGAGAACACAAATATATGGCGAAATAATTTGAAAAACATTAAGGATATAGAAAAATTACACAGGCAAATTTTTCTAAAAAAAATCACACCCCAGTCGTTATTTCAGTTCTATGAGAATCTGTTTATTTTGAAAAAACTATATATTCATGATAATAGTGATGATACATTATCCGTGTATTTGCATCATTTTATTGATAAAACAATAAATATAGATACCGCGTGTGAAACTTTTATAGAATTACTTGAAAAAAACTTCATCATGGAGGAGTGTAAGAATATATCTACATTTGATTATGACGTGAACTTTGTAAAAACGGGAATTTCTCAAGAGTTGGATAATTGTGTAAAAATGCATATAGAAAGTAAATCAAAATTAGAATCCATGCGCAAATATCTGGATACATTAATAGCAAAAGGAGAAAAAAATACAAAAAACGACTTTGTAAAAATTCACGAAACCGATAAGATGGGATTTACCCTAGTTTGTACATCTAGGCGAGGTAAATTATTAACATCACAAATAACGAAAGAAATGGGGAAATCGTCAGATGCCAGTGAAAGTTCCATAAACTTATTATATGATACGATTGAGAATACAAGTGAAACCTTTGCATTTGATAGGAAAATAAGTGTAAACACGACAACGGGGCAAAATATGTCAATTACAAATCCCTTGATAAGCGAAACATGTGCGAATATTGTAAAATACCGAACAAAAATGCGAGACGAGATAACCCAAATTTATAATAAGTTTATTAATTCATTACAAGAATATGGAAAAGAATTTGAAAATATTGTAAATTATGTTTCTACTGTGGATATATTGCAAAATAAATGCTATATTGCGAAAAAATATAAATATTGTAAGCCGTCAATTTGTGAAGATGGAGTAAATAAGGATAAATCATATGTAAATGCAAAAGGTATTCGTCATTGTTTAATAGAACATTTAAACACAAATGAAATTTATGTAACGAATGACTTGGAATTAGGTAGAGGTAAAACAGAGAATGATAATGAGTACAGTGATAGTAGTATTGGTGTAGATGGCGTACTGTTATATGGTACAAATGCGGTTGGTAAAACAAGTATTATACGAGCATTGGGTATCAGCGTTATTATGGCTCAAGCCGGGTTATATGTTCCATGCAAATCATTTGTTTATAACCCTTACAAATCTCTTTTTACACGAATACTTGGAAATGATAATATATTCAAAGGTTTATCTACATTCGCTGTTGAGATGTCAGAACTACGTATCATTTTGAAAATGGCCGATAAGAATAGTTTAATATTGGGCGATGAATTATGCTCCGGTACCGAGCAATCATCCGCGATAAGTATATTTGTATCAGGAATTCAAAAGATGCATGAAGAAAAAAGTAGTTTTATATTTGCCACACATTTACACGAAATAGTAGATTACGAGGAAATAAAAAACATGGAACGATTATCCTTAAAACACATGACTGTAATATATAACAAGGAGTTAGATACTTTAATATATGATCGAAAATTAAAAGATGGCCCAGGTGAAAGTATGTATGGATTAGAAGTATGTAAATCGTTACATTTGCCCAATGATTTTTTAGAAAATGCATACTCCTTACGTCGCAAATATGAAGGTAAATACGACGGAATATTAAATAAGAATACGTCTCATTTTAACGCAAAAAAGATAGTGTATATGTGTGAGGTATGTAATATCAATATAGGCACCGAAGTGCACCATTTATTGCATCAAGAAAGCGCTGACGAAAATAATATGATAGATCATATTCATAAAAATCATGCGGCGAATTTATATACAGTGTGTGAAACATGCCACGATAATATGCATAAAAATAATATTCAACATATAAAGGTAAAAACGACCGAAGGATACATATTGCAAGAGGTCAATAGGAAATAATTTTATTGATATTGCAAGTAATAATATTTTATGAAAATTAAAATATTATTTATTATTTTTTGTTATTTATTTTTGGTGTGACAATAACCTTATTCAATGTATTTACCTATGATAATATTGATTTGGAAAATGGTACACTTCTTCTTCAGTCCAGCCATAAAATTTCAAGAGGTCGCTCTTAGGATAGTTAGCAAAATAATATTGTCCAGTGCCATATTCAGAAAGTCCTAGTCGAGGTTTTGTTGTAAGTATCTCTGTATCGCGAGTCCTATCACTATCGCGTAGGAATTTTAAGGTGTTCACTCCGTAGATTGTTTCATAAAAATCAAAGAGTGTCTTTATAGAAACTTGATTTGATATCACGTTGTTATCACTATACTTAGTTTTGGCTACTTGTGATACTGAATAATTCGCATCATACAATGTCGTACTATCACGTTCTAGTATTTTGTATATATTGGTTACATTCGTTGGAATTCGGTTGTTACCTTCATCGACTATATCTACACCATATGCATCCTTTTCATATTTAATACCCGAAATTGCAAGAGTATTTTCTGTACTGTCCAAAATTCCATAAATTCCAGATTTATAGTTTCCAACGATATCAGTGCCTACAGGATTCCATGAAATATCAGTATAACGTTGATAAACAGATATTGTACTATCGTATGAATCAGGAGGACCAGGACCAGGAATACCAATAACCATTCTTGTACCATCGTTATTCATGTCTATCGTATTACCAAATCTGTCACCCTGTGTATTGCCTTGTAATGTAGTTTCAATTGTCCATATATCATTAGCTGTATCTAAGTTATAAATATATACTCGTCCATAATCTGGGTCGGGAACTGTCATACCGTATCCTATTATAGGATCATGTGGAGCAGTAATGGCTAATCTAGTAATTCCATTGTTTGTAGATAATGCAACAGATCTACCAAAGTTTTGTTTATTATAAATTGTTGTATTAGAAATATCGGAACCAATTTGGTTCCAACCAATTGGATTATCATTAGAAGAAGTATAATTACTGGCGTCATAATTGAATACACGCACTACATCAATAGATGTATTTGATATGTCATATTCATTAGGGTTTTTTACATAAGCACCTATTGCTATTTGTAGATTATTTTTGTTATCTAAAATTGCAGAAAATCCGAATCCATACCCGAAAGACTCTGCTAAAGGGATTGTAATATTTTCACCAACTTGCATCCATTTTTTACCATCAATGGACATATCAATAATCTGATAAGTTCTTACTTCAGCGTAAACCTTATCTTCATCTCGTACCCAATTATCGGAGACATCAAAATAACCAGGACGTTTTATACCACGAACACAAAGACGATTACCTTGCGAATTTAATACTACTTCACGAATTTGTAAAAACTCTAGATTGTAACTAATATCATTATTTGTTTCAGTAACACGAGTAATTGATTCATTAATATTAATTAAGTCACCATATTGTTCCCAAATATTATTAGATGCATCATACGAATATACACGTACAGAAGAGTTGTATAAATTTAATGTGCTTTCTTTATCAGTTACTTCTGAGTTTGAGGGAGGCCCAACTGCTAATATATTACCATCATCATTAAATGATACACTAACACCTAATCCACTAGATATATCTGCATTCAATTCTGCGCCAATAGAGGTATAACCATCATCATTAATTTCATATACTTGTATTTTTGTAAAATCGGTCATAGTGAACCCAGGACCATCATCACCAGCAACATCACCAGCAACAGCAACATCACCAGCAACAGCAACATCATCAGCAACAGCAACATCACCATCACCGCCAAAATCACCATCACCAGCAACAGCAACATCACCGCCATCACCGCCACTAATATCAGTAAATACTGATTTAAGTTCGCCTATCGCAATTCTATTACCATTACGATTTATAGAAATAATTGCGTTTTCGTATCCATATGTACCATCAATAGAATATAATAGTTTATTATAATATCTGAAAGTTTTTGCATCATCTATATAAGGTTGTAATTGTAATAAGGTATATCCGACTTCTAACAAATTATTGTAATTGTTATTGTATACGCTAGGATCAGTATTTAAACACTGTGATATGTCATACCCGCCGTCAAAAATTTGTTGCAACGAATACCCACCAACGTCAAATAATTCCGAAGCAGTATATCCCGAGTTTCTCAGTTGGAATGCCGAAAATTGTGGCCCTAGTGTTCCACCGGTATTTTTATTTAATTGGTTTGCAGTATATTTACCTTCTGTTCTTAGAGTATCAGAATAATACCCATAATCACTTAATTGTCCTATATTATAATTATTAGGATTACTAGAGAGGTCAGTTGCGGTATATCCAGCATTAAGAATACTCGTAATATTATAACTAGTATCATTTTGTAAATCGCGTGCACTATAGCCAGCATCGTAGAATTCTGAAATGCTAAAAAATCGGTCCGGGTATAAATAGGAAAGAGGAATTTTCGGACTAGCATTTAATATTTCTTGGATTGTATAACTAGAATCAATTAATTCAATTAGTGTATATTGATTTGAAACATCAGCAACATATACATCGTAAGCATTAATATTAGTACTACTGTCATATAAAACATTAATTTGCTCTACACGAGTTGCAGAGACATCTGAATATGCACTTATCACATCTTCTCTATTATATAATAATTCAGGATCGGCACCGTCACTGTAGAAATCGTTGTACTTCTCCTTGTATTTTTGTAGTCCCGATTGACCTTTACTTGCAAATCTTCCCGTGGTTGGTGTTACCTTGACTTGGCTTCGGTCCAGAAGGCCGCCGATTCCAATAAAAGTATGATTCACATTTAGCAAGAGACTTTGTGAAAAACCTGCATCGTGTAATTCTTGTGGTGTGAATACTGTGTTATGGTAATTATTAGAAGATAAATCAACCATATAACGTAAACTGAGTTTGTTATAACCATAATCTACAAGATCTGAAATAGTTAATCCAGCCTGTTTTAATTCATATACAGAATAATAGTATGAACTACCCGCAACTGTATATGGTAAAAACGTAGAAGCGGAAGCATCCTGAAGTATATTAGATATATCGTATATTCTACTCCGCACAATTTCTCCTGGGTCTATACCACCATCAATAAGTTCGTTAAATGTATATCCATTACTTGCTAAAAAAGAAACTTGTTTTCCAGAATTGATCTTATTTTTTGTTGCTGATATTAACGTCTCTACACTAATTCTCGGGGTACTATTTAATATATCATCTGTTAAAATATCGAATTCACTTTTGCTAGACTTTTCTATAATATTAGTAGCAGTATATCCGGCGTCACGTATGGACTGTATTGAATATACAGGATATGGAGTATCGCCAACTTGTCCATATAATCGATTCACTGGATAACCACCATTAAATAAATCAGTAGCAGTGTATCCGAAATTAGATAAATCAATAGCATTATATGGTAAATCTTTAAAAGCAGCAGCACCATATCCGCCAGCCTGTAATTCAGTGAAGTCAAATCTATCATAAATTTTAATACCAGAATTTATATCTATATAATACATATTATAATATAATTGTCTTGGACTATAACCAGCAAGTCTAAAATCATTAGCAGAATAAGACATTGTTAATTTCAGATATCCGAGTTGTGGGTTTACGACATTTATTAGATCCGTTATCGAATAACCAGCATCATGAAGAGTTTGTAAAATATTAATGCCAGATGCATAAAGTTCACCAATATAACTAACTTTATAATTGACGTCTTCAGGATTTTCACCATATACACAGGTTATTATATCTTTTATTGAAAATTCAGAAGGGGAAACCAAATTTCTGATATGTGTGATTGTATCTACACGATTATTACTAAAATCCTGTAAGAATGCATTATATATTTCTAATTTAGAATAATTGGCATTAATTAATTGGGTAGTAGTATATCCTGCCTCTACTAATTGCGAAAGTGTAAATCTATTAGTTTCTAAAATTTCACCATAACTATCTGTTAGAGTACTTGATTTTTGCGCAAGTATTGCCACACGTGTTCCAGATGCATCTATCGATATTGCTTCTCCAAATTGACTATGAACCATATTACTATCAATATCATTGCCCAATTGTTCCCAAATTTTAGTGTCATCATTAAATTCATATACGCGTCCATGTCCACTATTTATATTCGATATTCCAACTACATCGTCTACCATAGCATCATTATTTGGAGCACCGATAGCAACACGTTTACCGTCATAAGTCAACGAAACTGCACTACCTGATTCATCACCATCTGCTTCACCTAGGATAGTATTTCCTAATTGTACCCAATTAGTAGATAAATCGCTATATTCATACACTTGAGTATATCCATTATCACCGTGAGGCGCACCAACAGCAACTCGCGTGCCATCATTATTTAAGGATATAGACATACCTAAACGTTGATAATTATTAAAATTACCATTAATATTATTGCCTATTTGGTTCCAGGTAGTATCATTACTCGACCATCTAAAAATACGCAAGTGACCATCACTTCCATCAGTTAATGGAGAACCAATTGCAATAGTTGAACCATCATTACTTATAGAGACAGTAATACCAGATTTATCCTCACCATTTTCACCATAAATATCTTGTCCTATTTGAATCCACTGTGTATTGTTAGTCCATGTATATATTTTAACTAATCCACTATGTAGATTGTCATTATCTTTATCCATGCCTGGTGATCCAACAACAAGTATATTACCATCATCATTTAATGAAACAGAATGTCCAACTAAACTGCTAGCATTGCCACTAATATCATCAGTAATATCATCACCCATTTGATTCCAACTATCTTCTGCACTGGACCATTGAAAAAGGCGAACAAACCCGGACCACACTTCACCAGTTACTATGTTTGTTTCGAATGGATTAGCAATAGCAATAATTGTTCCATTTTTATTTATAGATGTGGATAACACATCCCTGCGACGATGCAGACTCGGGTTTCCTGAGGCCATGTTGGGAAATGTAAAGGTAGGTCCCTTTTGATGCCATGCACCCTCATTGAAAGTATATACGTTTATTTCTCCAGTTCCTACCATGCGGAAGAGACGATTGGCAATAATGATATTTTCACCATCAGAACTTAATTGCATACATGAATTCATCATACCATAATCCGAATAGGATATATGTAATTGAGCAAACGTATCTCCAACTTGTGTCCAATTTGAACCACTAAAATCATATACATTAACATATCCATCGTCTCTATTCGGAGAATAGGTTGTCTTTATAGTACTGTATCTCAAATCGAATGGAATATAACTACTATTTTTAATATCTTCCAAAGAAAGATTACGTGTGGGAAGATTTGGATATGCTTCTTTAAAATCTGCAGTGTCGTTGTATAACTCAAATATTTCTTCGCCGGTGTATCCAGCAGTATTCATATCTGTCAACGAATATATATATGTTCCTGATAAATCACTATCACCAAATAATTGTTCACTTGATGGACCATATATTGCATTATATATGTATAGGGTTGTCCAATCACTATTTTCTTTAATATAGTTTAATGAATAACTTTCCGATTTCCAATATTCAACTGTAGTATTGGAAGTATTTATTTTATTACCAACAACTAATGGTCTGTCTTCATCATTAAGGGTATATCCAATCTGAAGCAATCGTACATTTGTCATTCCTGGTACTAGTATCATTTGTGATATAGTATAACCACCTACCCTCAGTTGGTTTCCACTGTAATTTTCAGAATTAAGTAATTCAGCAGCACTATATCCATTATCTCTTAATTGTTCTGCTGAATATTCGCCGGCTAGTATTTGTTCAGATGAATATCCATTGTCACTAAGATTTGATATACTATAGCCACTTTCCTGTAATAGAAGACTAGTAAATCCACACAATAATATATCGTTATCCGAATATAATGCATCTTGTAAATTCTTTATAGTAAATCCACCGATTCTCATATCAATTGCACCGCTTACATCTTGGTGATATGGCTTTAATTCGCCAGCGCTATAACCACTAGTTCGTAAATTCGTTATGTCATATCCTGCTTGTATTATTTCAGGATCACTATATTTTGCATCTTGTAAGTTAGCAACACTATATCCATTACCTTGATTACATAAAGCATTTGCAGAAAAATCATACTGTTCTTTTAATAGGGTAGCAGTAAAATTGTTAACCAGTTCTGAAGCGGAATATTCAGCCTCTATTATTTCATCATCACTGTACAAAGAATTTTGTAATTCAGATACAGTAAATCCACCCTCATTTTTCAAATAAGAAGCATCATATCCTGCGGTTTTATATTGTCCACTTGTAGGCCATGCTATTTTGATATCACTTATATCATATACACTACTTAAATCGGAGATAGTATACTGGTATGTTTTTAGTTGAGTAGTAGAATAGCCAGCAGTTTTATAATCAATTATATCATAATGTGCTGTTAAAATGTCATACTCTGTAAATCCATTATCACTTAAATCGGATATAGTATAACCACCGATTCTGATTTCCAAAGGTATATAAATACCTATTAATTCGTCGACCGTATATCCTGTATATTTAAGTTGTTCTGTATTATATCCAAGATTTTTTACGTCTTGAATTGTATAAGAAGGATTATTGAATAATAAATCTGCAATATTGGTGGATGCATCAGCGAGATTGTAATTAGCAATCTCAATTTTGTCATCTGAATAACCGGCATTAGATAATTCAACTGAATCATTTGAACCATTATAATTAAAATCAGAATAGCGCAAGGTTGCAATATTATAACTTCCATCCGTATTTAATGTTCCCATATCATATATTTTACTATATAAAAGTTCGTAATTGGTATAACCACCATCTATAAGTTGGCTGAATGTATAATCATTACTAGAGACGTCCACTACTGTATATCCTGCCGAACGAATATCACGAATATTATAACTCGCGTTTTTTAAATCGGAGGCAGTGTATCCTGCAGATAATACATTATTTAATAATAGTGAGTTTGTTGCAGTTGTACTACCAAATGACTGTTTTAATGATGATAGAGTATACCCACCATTAATTATTTCAACCATACTATAAGACGAACTTATATCATTTATAGTGTAACCATTATTGTTTAACACTTGAACACTATAACCTCCGTCACTAACTATTTGTTCAGTAGTATAATTAGCATTCGCTAAGTCAGTTGGAGTTTTACCATTCAATCTTAATTCATTTAATGTATAATACTCATTATAAGAACCTGACGCGTCTAATAATTCTACTAGATTGATAGAGAAATCATATGTTTTATTATTCCCAAGGGCATCACTAGTATATATTTGTATGTTATTAGAGACATCATTATTACTTATCCTACCAATACCATTTATATTATATATATTTTTTGATACATCCGATGTAATAGTAGTTGTAATCCAATTAGGCATTTCAACAAGTGATATATCTAATGGTTCTTCATCTCTATAATTTATAACAATATCCAACTCATATGATATATCATGAATAGCGTAGAAATTAATACTACTTACATCGATAAATGGTGATAAAGCATATGTAGGTTCAATATTATATGATTGATCTACAGAAATCCCTGCGGTAGTAGTAGATGTAATAATAATTTCACTAGACATTCCAAGATTTGATTTGTCTGGGATACCGGTTATTGTTAATGTCGCCGTCGATGTACTCATATTTTGTTGATAACTTGCATTATAAGTTAACCAATCGACGTCTGGGTTTGAAATGCGTGCTTTAATATTATTAATCATATGTTTGTCATCTTCTAACTCACAAGTAGCGGTATATGTATACATTTGATACGTACTTGCATTAGAAACTGGAGTGCTTGTAAAATCTGGTATTTCGTAGATTAATATTTGATATTCGCTGGTTGTTTCATTATCAAAGTTATCTTTTGCGTAAACCTGCAAAATATTGTTGGCATCATTCGTGCTTGTGAGAGTACCTGAAATATCAATCGTTGCTATATTTCCGTTTTTAGTAATTTCCACATTCATACCTTCAGGAATACTAGGACAATTTACAATCGATAAATTATACATCAAAGATTCTACAGTAGCAGACATTTCATAAGTTTGTCCTTCAATTGGCTTTTCATGAGAAACAAATTCAATAATTGGTGACTTATCAATAACAATTTGAAACTCTTGTGTAATACGTTCAGTATCATCAGATTCGTCAATCATAGTAGCAACTAAAATTATGTTATATTTATAATTGTTATTTTCAACTTGTGAAGATGGGGTGATTAAAGGAAGAACTCCATGTAATGTTCCTATTAATTCATAATTACCATCTAGTTTTATTAGTCTTACATCTTTCATTTCTAACCACCCGTGGTTGTAATCTAGTGTTAAGGTTAACTTTGATTCTAGATTTTTAAGTTCTTGTTGACTTTTTCCATTAGTGTATGTAGAAGGAATAGGTATCTGAATAATATAGTTATATTCTGAACCAAATTTATATGACTTTGTAGGTGCAATACTAGTAAACTCAAATTTGGTGATATTTTCTATTACATTTGCTACTGTAAGTGTATATTGTTGAGTTGTTGTAGGAACATCATCACCTATGTATTTATATAGATTTTCATGAATTGATGCCTCACATACGACATTATATGAAATCTCGTTTATTCCCCCCGATATTTCTGGTGCGGTTCCTTTTAACGTATATATTGTATCATATACATACGTCTGAGAAGGATTTTTATTATATACCGTTCCATAATCCTGTACCACAATTTCTGTTAGATTGTGATTTTTAATACGTCTTGTTTCCAGTGATAACCAAGGTGTATCATCTGAAGTAATCTTTATATTTGCAGAAGGTTTATACCATGATGATAAATATATAAGCTCAATATATTCATAAATAGTCATCTCCGTATTTATAAAACTCATATATTCTCTGTTATAATCAACTGTATTCGTAGCCAAAGTATTAAATGCTAATTTTTTAAAATCTTCGGTCGAAATTGTTGGTGTTGGCCATAAATCGACACCATCATATGTTCCTTCTAATGAATATTCATTTTCAGTTGTAGGGGTGGTATTTATGTTATAATTTAATAAATCGTCTGCAGTAAGGTCACTTGCTCCGGATTGCATAATTCCTGAGGCATCCATACCTAATATATCTAATATACGTATTTGATAATATTTATAGGTGGTAGTGTCATTTTTAAATGAATAATAATCAGGTAGGTAAATACTGTCTATTTTATAAATGTATTTTGTATTTTCATCTACAGTTTTTTCTGGATTACTTGTTATTAATGGAATCATTGGATAATCAATATTTACATTTTTTATTTTTTGGTCAATAAGATTGCCCAATGTAGACCCGTTAAGAGAATGCTGAATATTCATGAAATAATGATTATAAATTGTCCATATATTATCTGCGTTACTATCAGTAAGAAACTGAAAAGGGAGTTGTTTTTTATTATTCATACCGTCATATGTAAATATAAATTCAAAATATCCATTCGTCGCACTAAAATCACTCAACTCTGTTTTCAACTCATTACTTTCTAGATTGGTACCAGATTCGTTTTTGTATGAATATGAATTAGTTGTTTTCAAATTCCATCCCTCACGCTTTATATACTCATAATCATTGTTGTTATCATGATCTGTTTCCGTCAACCCCCCTGCTGCATCATGTTTTTGCAAAATGTATTTTTTTTGTTCGCCTGTTTGATTAAATACATATAAATGACATGATCTTGTGCTATCATTATATTCTGATTCGGATATTTCACGACTTAGATTTGTAAAATTGACCCTAACATCTACTGATGACAGATTATCAAAATTGTATGGAAGTACAGGAATTGTATTACCATCTATATTATTTGCAATAGAATAATGAATAGATACAGACTCGAATATACGAATCGTGTATGAATCAACTACATTGATGACACCCCAGTATGTAGTTGTAGTTCTTTCACGGCGGAACATACTATAACTTCTGTCTGATGACAACACAGTTTCTGATTCATATGTAATGGTTTTTGGGGTAGATTCACCATCAAATGTTAAGGTCATTGCTTCATCTGCTACACCTGATGTATTTGCCCAGACCATGAAAAAATCGTATGGATCTGGTATTATACCTTCATATTCCATAATGTATTTATATTTGGTATTACCATCAATTTGCGTAGGAGGTTGTGATATAATCGTATATTTTGGGATATTATTATTTAGGCTATCATTACTCATATTATCAATATTTACTGTGTATGTATCTGAGAAAGTATTGTTAGTACCATCATATATTTTATATGCAAATGAATCATGTATAATTGGTTCGGATGATTCTGAAATTATCTCTTGATTTGGATAATACCTTATGAATGATTCCTCAAATAGTGACTCTGTAGCACCATTATTTTTTAATAGTGCTATAATGTCACCATCAGTAGCATAGTTAAGTGGTGTACGACCGTAAATATCCTTTATATTTAGATCTGCTTTTGCTTGAACAAGTAATGAAATTGCTTTATGGCTTTTGCGTAACTGGTAACTGCCATCATCACGATAGTACCCTCGTAAGGTGGCCGCGCCGCATGCGTTATGAAGAGCTGTTCTACCTTTATCATCTACACTATTAATATCTATTTTCCAATTGTTTTCATCAAAGCCGGTTTGAAGTGCATTTGCAAGTTTATCAGGAATCTCATCCACGTACCCATCACTCCCCCCCCCCTCAAACCGCCATGTTGCATACTGATGAAAGAGTGCGGTGCCCGTGGCTCCCTCAGAATAATCCACGCCGATATTCATATCGAGATATGAATACTTAATCATACTTCCTATTTTCAACAAAGACTTTTCTTTATATGTGCCATTTGGGTCCATATTACTCTTTTTACCAAGCATTAAAGTACAATATTTCGGTTCTTCAACAATAATATAACGCAGAATATCTGTCGTATCTATATCTGAATTATCTACTTTCTTTATTTCAGGTAATGTAATCGTCGCAGAGCTGTCATTTTGTGTTACTACATTATCTGTATCGTAGTAATCATAAAATGAAGAAGTTGTAACATTATTTGTCGTGTTTCTATAACTAACAATAGTATTTTCTGGAAAAACACGATTTGTAGAAATACTATCTAGTTCATATGGTAACGATGCATACTTAATATTTGTATTTGTAAAACAATTATATCCGATATAATGTTTCATATTGATATTAGGTAAAAGTACTTCATCTAATAATATGCAACCATTGAATGCATAATCGCCCAAATAATAGAAATTAGTACTATTTGTAATTTTAAAAAATATATTTTTTAAATTAGAACAATTGCGAAAGGCTGCCGTGCCAATATAATTTAATATAGGAGATTCAGAAAAATCCATAGCAGTTAGTTTCTCTATATCCGCAAATGCATTATCCTCAATAGATTGCACAGTATATCCAAGTGTTCCATTTATAAATGTTGTAGTTGATAAAGAAGCATCACTTATAGTTGTTTCCACATCATCTCTTGTTAGATTGGTTCCACTGCTAGGATTAAATACTATTGACGAAACATCTAAATATGGTTTGGTATACACATATTTTAGATTACTGCAATTCTGAAATGCATTTTCACTTATATCAGATAAATCATTTGAAATGTAAATTGTTTCTAACATGCTACAACCACTAAATGCTTGGCTTCCAATAGATTCGACAGATCTCATATTTACTTGTACAATATTTGTCAAATCTTTAAATGTCTCATTTTGTATTTCAGTAATCGTTGAAGCAATATTTAAAATTAGGTAATTACTGGTTGTTCTAATATCTGAATAAGAGTTTTGTATTACAGACGGATTTAAATTAATATCTGTACCATTCGATATATCAATATGGTCACGTGATATCGTCGATGAACTTATATTGTATGACACCTCACCATTTATTTTACTACTTATTAGATTCATAACATCTATAAAACCTTCTATTTTACCTTTATTCGGGACAACATCTTTCACAGTAACCGTGGAAGGAGATCCGATATTATAGAAGGCACTATTACCAATGCTTGTAACCGAATCAGGAATGGTGATTGAAGTTAAACCGGAACAATTAAGGAAGGCCTGCCAGTCAATGGTTGTAACCGAATCCGGAATATCAATCGAAGTTAAACTGGAACATCCAAAGAAGGATTGATTGGCAATGGTTGTAAAAAGAGGATTGGTTGGAAAAGTAATTGAAGTTAAACTGGAACAATATTTGAAGGCAGAATTACCAATGGTTTCAACCGAATTAGGTAAATCAATTGAAGTTAAACTAGAACATTGATAGAAGGCCTGATGACCAATGGTTGTAAAAAGAGGATTGGTTGGTAAAGTAACAGAAGTTAAACTGAAACATTTATAGAAGGCACTTGAGCCAATGGTTGTAACCGAATCAGGAATTGTAATTGAAGTTAAACTGGAACATCGAGAAAAGGCATTGTCGCCAATAGTTGTAACCGAATTACCTAAATCAATTGAAGTTAATCCGGAACATCGAGAAAAGGCATTGTCGCCAATAGTTGTAACCGAATCAGGAATAATGATTGAAGTTATTTTGGAACATGAACGGAAGGCAGCAGCATCAATACCTGTAACGTTATAAGTGACGCCTCCGTCAGTTATTGTGGAAGGAATCGTAATTGTTCCACTTAAATCTGTTCCTAAAGTTGTGGCACTACTGTTAGAACCCGTACCAATTGATGCATTACCGCCGCTTTCGGTGTAGTTCCACGTAATCCCCGTAGATGAATCAGTATACTGAGGCATCGTTATACAATATTGTTATATAATAATATAACAATATTGACGTGAACTTATCTAGATAAAAGAGTAATAATCAAAATTAGTTTTTTACACCCTTGAATATTTAATTACATGGATCTAAATCTATTATTCCTCCTGTTATTGTTTCAACGGCTGCGTCCAATCCATCAGCCAATGAATCAAACCCAGCCAAGTCAACAAATATAATTTCTAATAGCAGTTCTACACCCGCAATTATAAGATCTAAATTTAGAATAGCTGCTAAAACCGGTCCACCTATGGCGGTCATCAATGCTGCCCAGGCTATAGACAGAACTATCATGGCAACATCCATTATAAATTCAGGTGATAATAGTACCTCGGCCCATTGGCCGGGTGGTAATGATGCAAATACAAATGCAACTTTAATACCGATTGACGCAACTTGTAATACATCGCTAAGTTTTCCAAACGCTGCATTATCTAGAAATGCTAGCGCTACATCCATACCTATCGTTAATCCCGTACCCAGTGCATCTCCTAGTTCGCCATCAACTCCGAGTACATCGAGCGACGTAGATATTATAGCCCCTGGTATACCATCACCTAGTGTTGCGACAGTTGATAATGCGAATAACGTTCCTCCAGCAAATCCCTGAGCGAAGTTTGCGTCAGGATCATCTATCATACTTTCATATCCTTCTGTACCTCCATATTGCTTATAAGTATCAATTGGATTGTCTGTAGAAGTATTATTTTCTACAGTTGGTGGTTGTGGAGTAATTATTGCGCTCAGTGTACCGTTATTGGAAGCTACATTATCAAAATAATCTGCAAAACAACTAGATGGTGCAAGAGTATTCTTTTTATTCGTATATTGAATAGTTGTGTACATATTCAGTTGTTCCTCAAAATTGTCGCTTATGGTTTTGTAGAACACTATTTTTTTACCAGGTGCAAATTGTTCAATAAATTCTACTTGTAAGGAATTCTTTACACTATTTTTAGTAGTTACGTCTTCACTCCCAATCGAAGTATATTGAATGACCTGATCTGAAGTAAAACGTTTAAAATAAGTATCTGTATACTCGAATAAATTTATAGGCAATGTTACGTTACTCAATAAATTACATCTAGCAAATGCATTAATACCAATACTAGTAACCGTTTCAGATATAGTAACATTACTTAAAGAATTACAATCTAAAAAGGCATTTTTACCAATAGTGGTTAAAGTGTTGTTGATATTTAATGATAAATCTGTCAATTTATGACAATTCATAAATGCATTATTTTCTATTTTTTGCAAATTAGTCATACCATTAATTATTGTGTCGGGTAATGTTCTACAACTAAAAAATGCGTTTTTACCAACAGTTTCAATAACATTTAAACATATATCTACATTACTTAAATCATTACAATTAAAAAAGAAAGAATCAGGTATTTTTTTAATATTAGTATTACCAATAGTAACCGATTCTAAGTTTTTACACCCAAAGAATACTTCTCTACCCAATGTTGTAACCGAAGCAGGTATTGTAATTGAAGTTAAAGAGATGCACCCCATGAAGGCCATATTATCTATTTCAGTCACTGAATCAGGTATAATCACTTCCGTTAATGCGCTACAATTTGTGAATGCACTTTTTCCAATTTTTGTAACGGTATCCGGTATCTTTATTTTTGGTAAACTAGTGCAACCAGAAAATAATAAATCACTGATTTCTGTAATCGAAGTGTCTTCCAAGTTAATCGTATCCAACTTACTACATTTAATAAATGCCGCCTTTCCAATAGAATGCATATTATTATTTTTTCTAATAATTTTTACTGCAATATTAGCAGTAGAACGATCACCATTTATAGAATCTATAACTTCAGATGGAAGATCTGTTAAAGTAGAGTTAGGTTGATTATGATCTGGAATCGCTGTTAGATCTCTTTTTATCCAATATATTTCATTAGATTTAATTTTGTATGTATCGTTTATTTTTAATCTACTAGCAGTAGAACAACTACGATCTGTATAAATGTTTTCAATCGATATGTTGCGAATATCTATATTGTTCGATGTATTTGCGTAGTACATATAATCATATACATAATCAGGCGTTACATCTGGATATTGTGTTACAATATTACTACTATTGGTAAATTGATGTGTGTATTTGTACTCCACTGCTTTAAGATCCATAGTTGTAGGTTCAAAATAAAACCCATTCAGATTGGAACAATTTGCAAACGCGAGTTCCCCGATTGACTGATTGGCATTTGTAAAAGTAAATGCAGTGCCTAGTTTTACACAATTAATAAATGCTGCTTTAGGTATACTCTGACAATTGGGTAGAGACGAATTATTATGAACCGTAACATATGGTAATGATATACAATTAGCAAATGCTTCTTCACCCATTGACAGGACATTGGATAAATTGATTCCACCATCTAGTGTTCTGCAATTTTTAAACGCCTGTTCGCCAATATTGGTAACATTATCGGTAATGCCTCTAGTTTTTAATCTATGGCAATTTTTAAAGGCTTTTTTATCTATATGTGTAACGTTTGTTTTCCAATTAAATGGAAAAACCATATCGTAGTTAGTTCCGTTTGAAAATTCTATAAATTCTATGGTTGTGCAGTTTTCAAATTGACTTTCTGCGATCGCAAATTTATTATCTTTGATTCCATCTATAAAAGTTTGAACCTTGGAAGTATTAGCCATTTCCTCTTTTACCGAGATTCTATCGTTTGACGTAACATTCTTACTTAGTTTATTTTTCCAAGAGGAATTACTATATACCCATTCTTTAACTGTAGATACCCATGGATTAACCAAATAAACATTTTTAATACTAGTTACATTTTTATATTCATTAATAAGATACGGTGATTTTCCATACTTGACATTTCCAATACAAATATTAACATAATCATATCTGGTTCCATGGTAAAATTTTTTAACCGCGTTTCTAACTGGATAATCCGAATATATACCATTAGAAAGACTTACTAGACCTGCGCCCCAAAACCCTCTATTAAGGGGATCTTCATTTTTCCATGTGGGTTTGTCATTCAACGGATATGTAAGTGCATAATCAGCATGGAAATGGTGTGAAAGTATATCACCACTAAAACAACGAATGTAACTACAATTTCTAGGAAAACGTATGTACCCACCCCTAGCACCAGTGAATGCATTATTTTTTTGTTTTTCTAGAATAGAGTCGGATTCATGCTTAGTATGGTGTTTTTCAAGAAAATTACACTTATCGCGGACATGCATATTATAACGGTCTAGTGCTACTAAACCCTTATCGTAACACGCATATTCATTTCCTTTCCATTGTTCCATTGTAAATTCGTTTGTATCTGTAAAGAGATTATCGCGAGGTATCCTGTTTATATAGCCGTTATAATGATCACTATTACGATCGTCTGGTATCATCCCTCCCAAATATCTAGGCCGCCAAGAAATAACACCTTTTTTTTTATCAGTCAATTTTGCATATGATACATTTGATATTTGAAGTAAACTATTAGATTGATCATCGTTTACGGTCCTGTAACGCTTATACGTAATCTTGCTTAGTTTTACCGTTTTTAATCCACTTTCATGAAACGCATACTTACCAATGGTCGTCCAATACCATTTGTCAATTTCAATATATGTTAGTGATTCACATTTATAAAACGCATATTCACCTATAGTATGTAGATATTTGGGTGTTTCAAACTGTTTTAGTAACTTACACGTGTGAAATGCATTATTCGGGATTTGTCCGTTGTCTATATAATCTATTCTGACAGTTTTGACTTCTGAATTTTTGAAGCATTCTGTCGTCAGTTTATTGCAACTTTTTATATAAAGAGTGTTTATTTTTACACTAGAATTGATCTTATCAATAATTCCCCAATCTCCCAAATCAATTATTAAACTTACCTTAAGTGTTGAATCATTTATATTTGTATTTTTAACTCCATCTTTAGCAAATTCATCTGTAATCTTCTTAACTTCACGTGTAATATCTGCAGTTGTTAAGTGGTATTTACCATTTTTTTGTGTTGTCTGTGATTTTGAATTAATTGTGATATTTGCTTCGAATTTTTTAAAGGTACATTTAGTAGGGAAATAATTATAATTATCTATGTATTCTGAACCGTATGGTAATGCTACTTTGCGTAAATTCGTGCAATTATGAAATGCATATCTTCTAATTCTAGTATTACTATTTTGGAATAATAATGAAGGGATTTGTTCACAACCATTAAAAGAAGAATAACCAATGTATTCTACTGACGAAGGAAATGTATTAAAAATTAATTTACGGCAATTTTTAAATGCATTCATTTGGATTTTTTTTAATTCTGTAGGAAATTCAAGATTAGGAATTTTGGCACAATCAGAAAATGCGGATTTGTGAATAATGGTTACGTCATCAGGTAATCGATTTGATATTTTTATCTCCTCAGCCGCATTATCAACCCCAATAATTTCTAGTTTTTGTAGAGATTTACAATTGAAAAAACATTCAACCGGTATAGAATCAATAGAAATGTTATTAAAATATACATTGGATAACGATATACAATTAAAAAACATACGGGTAGGCAATGACGTAAGAGAAATGTTATCACGTACAAATGTTATATCGGTCAAACTAATGCATTTTTCAAACGCACTATCATCAATATTTGATACTGAATTAGGTATAGTCATTGATTCTAAATTCCAACATCCGTAAAATGATTTTTCACCGAATGTCTCTAAACTTTGGGGTAAATTTATATTTGTTAAATAAATATTATTACAAAATGCACCTTCACCGATAGATGTTAATGTATCTGGTAAAATTATAGAATTTATAAAAGGTGCTTTAAAGGTGGGAACATCTGTAAATAGTTTATTATAATCAATATCTAGTTTTCGTGGTAATTCGCTACTTTGTTTATAAGGAGTTTTAGAATACGTATAATATTGCTCAGCATCTATTTTATGGTCATGACCAAATGCATAGTTACCTATAGCAGTAACACTTGATGGAATCTGGATGTCAACTATATTGTTGAAAATATTTTTATCAAGTTGGCTAAATGCGTAGTCAGGTATTGAGATAGGACCACTTGCAATGTTAATATGGAATTTTACAGCATTTTTATCAAGAAGTGTCTGAAAATTGTTTGTATCAATATACTCGTGTATTGCACTACTAATATCTAGTCTTGTTAAATTTGTGCTGTCATTTGCAGAAATGTCAATAGTAACATTATAGATTGTATTATCATTTCCAATATCTGACGAAGTGTCTAGTACTACACCTGGGGGTATAATAATAGAATTGATATTATCACACTGATCTAACATACCATTTGGTATACTGCTCAATGTATTTGGTATTTGAAAATTAACGATTTTACTACATCCATTAAATGCTGAAACATTAATTGGCATAGTATATATATATATAGCAGAAATTTTTTTTGATATATCCTTTTTGACACCTATTTTTCTTTATTAGATACTGTTTTTTTTGTAGTAATAATGTATATGAATAATTTGAGAAGTAGAATACCTCATATAATTAGCGTGGTAATACTCATATTAGGTATTATTATTGCGATGCAATTATTAGGTATTAATTTAGACGAAACATCAGATAGTACCCATATTGCCAAGATTGTTACAGTTGAAGCATATGATAACATGCATGCAAACTTCTGCGAAACATATAGAGGAAAACGTCATGAATTAGAAGAAAAATGTAATGAATTGACAAAAAAGAATTGTTTAGCAACAAATTGTTGTGTTTATGCGAATATTGATGGAAGTGAAAAATGCATGTCTGGGTCAAAACACGGTCCCACTTATAGAACAAACGACGATGGTACCAACAAGGAAGTCGATTACTATTATTATAAAAATAAATGTGTTGGTAAAGGATGTCCATAATAAGGAATTGTATTTTTTGAAACAATCCGTGTGAAATTTATTCGTATAAAAGTTGATTTATATATTGATATAATATATATAATATATAATATATAAACCAGTATGATTATTCCCGTAAAATGTTTTACATGTGGCAAGGTGATTGCAGATAAGTATAGATATTACCAACGCGAAGTTCGTAGACTAAAAATGGCGCGTGGTATGGACGTAGATAAAGTAATTTATTTAACCAAAGATTATATCGATAAAACGCCAGAAGGTGAAGTAATGGATAAATTGGGGTTAACCAAAATGTGTTGTAGAAGGCATCTATTAACCCATGTTGAGATAGAATAATTATACCGTAGTTCCGTGTGGGAACCTAATTACATAAAAAGAAAAAGAAAAAGAAAAAGAAGATCATATTTTTTTATATCAATATTATACAATAATGGCAAAAAGTATGAAAAATAAAAGGGGATTATTAAAGGGCGTTAAAAGGAATAATATTAAGACTATGCGTAAAATACGAAAATCTAGTAATATAGGTGCTATATCTAGAAGTCATAATAAAGGTAGTACAAAAAATAAAGGTAAGACCGTAAAAAAAAGACATCAATATAAACGTAGATATAAACGCACTGGTGGACATCGATGTGTTGGATGCGGACGTAACCAATGTAATTGCAGAAAACGATTTTTATATGGTGGTAATGGTGGTAATGGTGGTAATGGTGGTAATGGTGGTAATGGTGGTAATGGTGGTAATGGTGGTAATGGTGCCAATGTAGGGTATTCATGGAAAGGAGAACCTGAGACATGGCCTGGAGTAAAGGCAGCACAAGGAGTCGATACACAAGGAAAAACCATGTCAAATCATTTTGCAGTTAGTAAGAATGGAATTGTCGTAGGGGGTATTGACCCAGCACGCTCAACAAATGATGATTACTTGCAAAAAGGAGGTTTTTTACAAGAAATTCAAAATGCTGGACGAGGAGTGTTATATAAGCTAGATGGTGTATACCAAGGAGTTTTAGGAAAAGAGCAACCAATGAGTCCTTCTCCGTTATTCCAACCGATAGATAAAAATGTGAAATTTATTGGGAATATTTAGGATGAACGTGGAAATTTAACCAAGCAACCGAAAAAAGTAAAAAAAAACAAGAAATATTATATGTTCGTAATATATAATGTTTACAGCAGTAAAGAAATTATGCACACCTGCACGTATATATTTTGTCTTGTCAATGCTATCATTGGTATCCCTTATATTTAACAATACTTTCTACGGAAAAGAGCACAAATTATGCTTAGGCAATTACGAATGTCCTATGGAAAACGTAATGGTCGTTTATATAGTAAAGATGGGGTATGTATTATTTTGGTCATATTTATTAAATTTGCTTTGCAAATATGGTTATAAAACAATATCATGGTTAATTGTGTTAATGCCTGTAATTGGATTTTTTGTAGCATTATTTAGTTTTATGTTCTATAAAAATGCATCTGTTACTGTGATAGATGTACAAGAACTGCAGTAATACACGAGTAAGACATTTTGACAACAAAATAGCATTGTAAAGATTATTGAATATAGAAAATTACAGCAAATCGTGTTTTGAAAATCACTACATAAAATATATATGTAGCGATTTTCGCATAAAAAAATATACTAATGATATAATATAATGAGTAAATCAGATAATATATCGTGGAAAATTATTGATAAATTTTTTAATGATAATCCACAAATATTAGTTAGACATCATATAGAATCATTTAATGATTTTTATAAAGAGGGATTGCAGAGTATATTAAAAGAAAGAAATCCAATTGTTTTACAAAAAGAACAAGAATCAACCACAAATGAATTTAAATATCGTTGTGAACTATATTTAGGTGGAAAAAATGGTGATAAAATATATTATGGAAAACCAGTTATTTACGATGATAATAGAGAACATTTTATGTATCCGAATGAAGCGCGTTTGCGAAATATGAATTATGGTATAACCATTCATTTTGATTTGGAAGTAGAATTTATTATTCGCGATGACGACGGAAATGTAAATAGAAGCGTTGAAACATTTGAAAAAATATATCTTGGACGATTTCCAATAATGCTTCAATCTGACATGTGTATATTAAGTGGTCTATCTAGAGAGACTAGATACAATATGGGTGAGTGTAGAAATGACTATGGTGGATACTTTATCATTGATGGCAAAGAGAAGGTAATTATTAGTCAAGAGAAATTTGCTGACAATATGTTGTATATTCGAGACAAGGTAAATGATATATATAGTCATTCTGCTGAGATTCGCACTGTATCAGAAGACGCGTCTAAGCCTGAACGTACATTATCTGTAAGAATCGCGAGTCCAAATACAAAATTATCCAACAATCAAATTGTCGTTAATGTTCCTAATGTAAGACAACCTGTTCCACTGTTCATACTTATGCGTGCATTAGGTATTGAATCAGATAAACAAATTATAGAATATTGTTTGCTTGATATAGAAGAAAATAGCAGCATGGTTGATTTATTTATTCCATCAATTCATGATGCTGGTAAAATTTTTACACAAGAAACGGCAATTAAATATATTGCAACTTTCACAAAGGGGAAAACAGTAGCACACGTAATGGATATTTTATCAAATTATTTTCTACCAAATGTGGGCGAGTTGAATTTTCAAGAAAAAGCGTATTTTCTCGGATATATTGTTTATAAATTATTACTGGTTTATACTGGAATAGAGACACCAACCGATCGTGATAGTTTTAAATATAAACGTGTCGAAGTTCCAGGTTCTCTTATGTATGATTTATTTAAAGAATATTACAAACTTCAACAGGACCATATACGTTTGTCTATGGATAAAGAATATAATTTGAAAAAATCCGATAAAATATATCAAGGAGAGAGTTTTAAAGAATTAATAACAACAAATTATACTTCATATTTCAAAGAACGTGTTGTAGAAGCAGGGTTTAAAAAAGGGTTCAAGGGTAATTGGGGTGCGCAAGAACATACCAAAAAGCTAGGCCTAGTACAAGATTTAAACCGCCTATCATATAATTCATTTATATCACATTTAAGAAAAATTAATTTACCGATGGATTCTAGCGCTAAAGTAGTAAAACCACGACTATTACATGGCTCACAATGGGGGATAATTGATCCTGTAGATACCCCAGATGGTGGAAATGTAGGATTTCATAAACATATGGCGATATCTAGTCATATTACTAGTGGTTGTTCTGGATATCCAATGATGAAGTTTCTTAGAAGTATATGTAAAATGAAATTACTACAGGAGTGTTCTAGTGCCTTTTTATTTCAAGCAACCAAAATAATGGTGAATGGTAGTTGGGTAGGTGTTATTACAAATCCGGTTGAAATCATGCGTTTGATGAAGAAATACAAACGTAGTGGTTTAATTCCAATTTATACGAGTATCAGTTGGACGATTAAAACGAACGAAATACACGTATATACTGACTCTGGAAGGTTATGTCGTCCAGTTTTTTATGTAGAGAATAAGAAACCAAGTTTCTTGAAAAAAGAAATATTGGAAAAAATACAGAGTGGGAATTTCAAATGGAACGAATTAATCAGTGGATTTGCTGAAAAAACAACTGAAAAATATGATGTAAATGGGTGTAAAACATACTTGATAAATGAATTATACAACACAGACGAATTTTCTGATTTAGAAAGTAGTAAAGCAATCATTGAATATATCGATACAGCAGAAGAAGAAACTGCACTGATTTCAACCGACCATGCATTTGAAAAAAGTAAACCATATACACATGTTGAAATTCATCCATCTTTATTACTTGGCGTTATGGGAAATCAAATTGTTTTTCCGGAAAATAACCAATTACCACGTGATCTATTTTCATGTGGACAATCCAAACAAGCTGTTTCATTATATAGTTCTAATTTTTTCACTCGTATTGATAAAATGGGAGTTGTTTTGAATGCCGGACAATTACCAGTTGTAAAGAGTCGATATATGGAATATATTAATAACGAAGAGCATCCATATGGTGAAAATGTAATTGTTGCTATTATGGTTTATGGTGGTTATAACGTTGAGGATTCTATATTATTTAATGAAGGATCAGTAAAACGTGGTCTCTTCAGAACAACCTATTATAATATGTATGAATCCCGCGAAGAAAGTTCACAAGTTGGGGAAAATACCATAGATTCTCATTTTGCAAATATTGAAAAAGAAAATGTAGTGGGATTAAAACCCGGATATGATTATAGTCTACTAGATAAATATGGATTGATTGCTGAAAATACTGAAATGAATGATAAAACTGTCGTAATTGGCAAAGTAACAAGCAATATGGAAGACCCCGATAAAGTTGTGGATTCTTCAGTATATCCTAAAAAGGGACAATTAGGGCATGTTGATAAAACATTTATAACAGAAGACGAATCTGGATTTCGTTTGGCCAAAGTTCGTATTCGAGAAGAACGTGTACCAGCAATTGGTGATAAATTCTGTAGTCGTTGTGGACAGAAAGGAACAGTTGGACTGGTCATTCCTGAAGACAGTATGCCATTTACAGAAGATGGTGTAAAACCTGACATTATTATTAACCCACATGCTTTACCATCACGTATGACAATTGGTCAATTAGTAGAATCACTCATGGGCAAGGCATGTGTAAGTGTTGGTGGTTATGGTGATTGTACTGCTTTTGTAAATAAAGGATCAAAGCATGAATTGTTTGGAAAAGCATTAACACAAAATGGTTATCATTCTTCTGGAAACCAAATATTATATAATGGTCAAACTGGTGAACAATTGGATGCGCAAATATTCATGGGTCCTACCTACTATATGCGGTTAAAACATATGGTAAAGGATAAAATTAACTATCGAGCCCGCGGTCCTAGAACTATGTTGACACGCCAAACAGTTGGTGGACGAGCAAACGATGGTGGACTACGTATAGGAGAAATGGAACGCGATGGTGTTATTGCACATGGTGCTACGAAATTTTTACAAGAATCTATGTTAGTGCGTGGTGATGATTATTATATGGCAATTTGCAACAATACCGGTAGCGTAGCGGTTTATAACAATAGTCAAAATATATTCTTAAGTCCAATGGTGGATGGTCCTATTAAATTCACAGGAACAGTAGATGATACAATGAATATCGAAAAAATTACAAAACATGGTCGTGATTTCAGTATTGTTAGAATACCATACGCGTTTAAGTTATTGTTACAAGAATTGCAAACGATGAATATACAAATGCGCATTATTACAGACGATAATATTGACCAACTTACATCTCTATCTTATTCTGATGATATAAATAAATTAACGAATCAAATAAATGTAGACAAAAATATAGCAATTGGATCTACTATTATAAAAGCAAGAGCAATGTTAAAAGAAGTAGGAACTACCGGTATTGATACTATACCAACGCCAAATAACGAACCATTTGCTAAGCCGTCTAATTATGAAGACGGTGATGCAATTGGAATAGAACATCCTGAATCGTTTGCGTGGACATATTATTCTTATGATGAAGACCGTGGGGAAGCATATATTTCATTACTTGTAGAACAAAATGGTAAACCAAGCGAATATTGGTTTGTAGGCGAACATGATGGTGTTTTACCAAATAGATTTCCAAATGGATGGAATCAGGATACATTACAATACATCGATGGTATAAAAATACCATCTACTGTAATGATAGAAGAATTAAACAATTTACAAGAACCCAACAATTGGAATATAAGTTTAGAAAAAATCCGCCGTGAAAATATTGGTAAACCTGAAGAACAATTATCGCCTATATATAATCCTAATTCGCCACAATATGCACCTGGATCACCACAATATGCACCTGGATCACCACAATATGCACCGGGATCACCACAATATGCACCGGGATCGCCACAATATGCACCTGGATCACCACAATATGCGCCGGGATCACCACAATATGCGCCGGGATCACCAAGTACGTCTTCAGATAGTATTGTTCCTCCACCACCACCCCAGTCTAATGATTCAGAATTAAAAATAAATACAACAGATAATAATGAAGATATTGAAAAGATTGAGAAAATGATAGAACAAACAAAACCGAAACGTGAAGATGGTATTGAATTAATTATTAATGAAACTGCATTAAAAACACAAGATTCAACTAACAGTGACAATGAAACGGAAAATAGTAATGACGACGGAAATGATAATGATAGTAGTAGCAGTAACAGTAAACGAATAATAATATAATTCTCAGACAGAAATGGATTGAAAAATAAAAATAAAAATAAAACGGTGTAAAATTACATAACACAAAAATATAAAGTTGATATATATATAAATATATTTTTGTGTTATAATTATAAGTAAGAGTAAGGATGACAGAACAACAATCAAGTAATGCAATTTCTGTTTTATATAAAGCGCGGGTAAATTTATTGAATATTTTAGAACAACAAAACTATAATATATCAGATTATAACCAATTTAGTATAAACGAAATGCACATTATGTACAATAACAATAAACAATCCCAATTAGACATGTTGTTAACTAGTAATGAGGATATAGATAATAGTGTCAATGATAAAAAGGTATATGTGAAGTATCATTTAGAAAAAACAATTACTCGCGACAATATAAATGACTATATTGATGATTTATTTAATTTAGAACAAGTATTAAGTAAAAAAGACACGTTAATTATCTTAATGAAAAAAGACCCAAATGATACACTTATTAGTATATTAAACCAAGTATGGGTACAAGAAGGCATATTCATTATTATATTTAATTTAGACAGACTGCAATTTAATATTTTAGAACATAAATATGTCCCTAAGCATAAGGTATTAACAATTGAGGAAGTTGAAGATATGAAAAAGCGATATAATGTTGTGAATGATAGTGATTTGCCCGGAATTTCTCGATATGATCCGGTTGCACAGGCTATTGGTATGCGTCCTGGTGAAATATGTAAGATTACTAGAAACAGTAAAACTGCAATCACATCTGAATACTTTAGACTGTGCAAATAGAAAATAACTTTCTCTAGTTATTATAATTATGGATCAAGTAAAAGAAATACAACAAAAACTATATAATATCAATCAACGTTTTTTTTTAATTTTAGAAAATTTTGTAGATGTTTATGTAAATACTAAGATTGATCCAAATAACCCGATATATACTAAAGATATGTCACATATAAAGGATGTTGTACGTGATATAGAACATGATATTTTCCTGACAAAAAATAGAATCGAAAAATCTATTGAAAATAATGATAGCAATATGAATAAAGATAATGAGGAAATACACAAATTGCAGCAAAAAAACAAACAACTATCTGAAATATATGGTGGATTATTAGCAACAAGTCGATCAGCTGTAGGATTATTTGACGATGAAACACAATTATATACTCAGACCGTAATAAACGTTGTTATTTATATAGTAACCGTAGTGTATGGTGGATATTATTTACGAAAATTGGTAAAGGGTGAATAATTACCAATTGGACTATAAAAAATCCAAAGGGTGTATAACATAATAAACATTTTTCTAATGTTAATTTATAGAAAAATGTTTGCGAATTTAGAACAAGGACAACATTTATTGGATTACAATAATGAGATAAACTCAATTGTAAAACCCCAATTGAAAATAATAGAAGGATTAGATGGTATTGCGAATAGTAGTAAAAACAGTGTAGAAAATAATGAGATTGAAAATAATGATACTAGCCCAGAAATGATACGTTTGCAAGAGCAAGAAACTATGTTCAATAAGTTATTGAATGTTTATTCGAAATTATATCAGAGTTTCAACGAGGAATTATTAAAACGAACCAATAAAAGTATTCACGATATTATACCATCTGACATAGACCCCGAAAAATGGGAAAAAATAAATGAAGTCGATATGGAATTGAATGATTTGGCAAAGGATATGATAGATGAAATGGATGAATTATCAGAACAGAATAGCAATTTAAAATCAATTACCCATACAAAAAAACAAGAATTAAAAAAACAACTCCATACTTTACAAGAAGAGAATAAGCAAATTAATAATGCGCGAAAAAAAATGATATTTGCAACTAATTTAAGTAATGACTCGGATATTCAAACGTCAGCATTTCAATATCAACTGATCATATGGGTTATTTTAGCCATAATGATTATGATAATATTAATGAATACTACTAGTATGGAGTATGTTCCCCATAGTGCTTATATTGTGATTGGTTTAGTCGCATTATTCATTATTATGAAATTGTATAACAATTTGTAATAGCACACTATTTCACAAGATTGAAATAGAATAAATAAATTATTTCTCAAGGAAGTATAGATATAAATTATATGGCTGGTTCATTTACAGATAAAAATGGAATTATTCAAGCAAAAAATATTAATAAAATGCTCGAAAATAAAATTAGCCAGTATAATAATATACAAAAACAATATAATCATTTAATTGAATCTTCTTTAGAAGTCAAATACAATACGTTTGATTATTCATTCGATATGAATATGGAAAATGCAATATCTTATTTGAAAACTAAAACAGGTTGGACTGATCTAGAAAATATTAATGAAATGCATGGTTTAGTAGATGTAGTAGAAGAAAGTAATGATGATTGGAAATATTTAGGTAAGGTAGATACGTTGCAAGAATGTCAGGCAAATGCGATGGCTGATAGAAAAAATATATACACCCGTATAGTTTACACAAGTGACGAAATAGGGAACGACTGGGGCAAAACCTGTTATGGTGGTGTAAAAGATGGGGAAGTGAATAGTCGGTATCAAGAAAATATAACTAGTTCCTTACCACCAGATGGTATTACGCGCGTAGGTGGTGATGACGCATTATATTTATTCGGGTTGTTTGATAAATTGCAAAAAGAGATTGATTCCTTATTAAACCAACAATTTATGAACTATGAGAATGTAGAAAAGTTGGATGAAAAATATAAGGTTTTAATTAAGAAAAATAAAGATATTTTAACAACTGCAATTTCTACTTTAGAAAAAGAACGTATAGAATTACATAAAATGTTGAACGATAACAATTTAGAAGCACCAAAAAGAGATGCTTATAGACAGTATGAAAGAAATTATTATGAATATATTGCGTGGTTCGTCTTTTCGATTGTCTTAATTGCAACTAGTTATGGGCTATTGGTTATGCCTACTGCACATATGTATACTGCTGCATATATATTATTCACCATTTTTTTACTAATTATGCATAAATATGTTAAAATGATATATAATTACGTAAAATCACATATATCGTTGCCGGATCTTACGGTAAAACCGTTTCCATATAACATATCAACAAATATCTAAAAATATCAAGAAATATCTAGAAATAATGTTGTTACAATTTCAAGAATGGACATATGATTCAACCTTGAACATACTTTTCAATATATATTATCTCTCTGAATAATATATACTAATGAACCCTGATCATTTACAAGAATCACACGAACAATCATTAAATACAATAAAAAACTTGCAAAACCAAGAAAAGGAATTGTATAGAGCATTAGAGATTAGTTCAACAAATCCAAATGCTACTGAAATGCAACGTAAAGAACTTATCAATCAAATCGAAAAAATAAGCGAAGTTAGACAACAATTATACAATAACATTAAAAATAAATATATGAATGTTCAGTTGGATGTCGCTTCTAATGAACAAAGTTTGGCAAATGAACAACTATTAGTAGACACTATGGAAACTGAACTTGATATCGCCAGAGCCAATATAAAAGAATTAAAAGGAGTTCGAAATGAAAAAATAAGAATGGCGGAAATTAACAATTATTATAGTGAAAAATACAACGCCCAAGCATATGTAATGAAGACCATTGTTTATTTTTGTGTGCCAATATTATTACTGTTAGTATTAGTAAAAAAGGAATTAATGCCAAGTAATATCGCTTTTATCATGATTGCTATCATTGTAGGATTTGGTATATTTATCGTTGGTTATCAATTGCTTGATTTATCGCATAGAAGTAATATGAATTATAATCAATACGAATATCCAATGAATGCAGGTGATTTAGGTATAAACAATAATATTGGCGATCAACCTAAAAAATTAGATTTAGGAGTTACGTGTATGGGACAAGAATGTTGTCCTCCCGGAAATACTCAAGGAGTGGCATGGGATAAAACAATGTTAAAATGTGTTACTCAAAGTGATCTAGCGAAACAACATGAAACTAGCGACAATGACAATAAACAAGAATCGTTTGTAAGCAGTAAACTAACGCAAGATGCATTTGACAAAACACCAGAAAATCATAACGATTTTAGCAAAACAAACGAAATAAATGGGTATAATATGCAAGATAACACTTTTACTACTATCTAATTACCATGGGATGAATATTTCTAGGACGTGGTAAATTACCACGTCCTAGAAATATATATATATATTAGTATATTAAATGTCGGATAAAAAATGTATGAAGTATGACGATTTTAAAAAATTGGTTGATGTCGATAAATTAAATAATATGATATCCACTACAAGTAACAAAGTAAATGTGTTTTTTAATGAATATCAGCAAGGTTTACAACAATCAAAGGAAGAAGAAGAACGTGCAAATAATAACCAGAAATATTTACGTTATAGGAAAACTGGCGAAGATATAAAACGCAGAATGATTGATGCTCATGAAAATACGATGCTAAATCTGGAAACCATTTTAAATGCACTTCGATCACAATTTTTAGGAGTGACACATATGAATGATTTGCAATCCAAATATAATAATGAAAATAAAGCATTGGAGAAAAAGGACGGTGATATTAGAAATGTTATCAATATTTCCGACAGAAAAACTTATTATGAATTTGCGGAGAACAATGTGGCTAGTAGTGTGTATAGCGTAGTATGGTATCTATATATAATCATGTTATTATGTATTGTGGTAGTTGCTGTATTAAAACGAAAAATACATGATAAACAAGTATGGAAAAATATTGGGTTATTTGTATTATTGCCATATATTGCTTATTGGGGATTGTTAGGCATATACATATTGTTTACCTATATCATGAATAAATTGAAAAATGTATACTTGTATGAAAACATGTAAGAAAATATGCAATACTAAGAAATCAAATTGTGTGGTATTGTATGAAAAAATATTATTTTTTAAATAATATTTTTGTTTTGTTTTGTTTTGTTTTGTTTTTGTTTTGTTTTTGTTTTTGATGGAATACCAATTTAATCTTCTTCCTCCATCATATCTATGTCAGGATCATAATCATTATATATGATAGAAACGTTTTCCCAGACACCTCTTACCTTCTTACCAAATCGTTTGTTCATATAATCGAATAAGTCGCGTCCTTTTGGAATATTCTTACCATGATGTAATTGATACCATCCCTTAAATGTTTCATATAAACTAGTTTCCTTGATCTTATCACCATTGGATACCTTAACCTTATCATTGACAAAGTCAGAGAAGTAATCTTGGGTGTTGCGATAATTTCCACTACTTGCTTGTACAATACTACACGCCTTTACAAGACCATCAGTTTCATATGCTTTATTTACTAACATAGAGATAAACACTGGTGCCCATTTTTTGAATTTCTCCCCTAATTTCTTGTCAATAGGAAATTGGTATTTAATAATAGGATCATCGTGAACCGGATTTTCTGTAAATTTTGATTTGAACTCTATAACCATGATTCTTCGCCAAGTACCTTCATCATTGCTACCAATATCTAATAATGTATTCGTACACACAACCAATTTGAATTGAGGAATGAAGGTAACACAATCCTTAAAGAGAGCACGTCCTTGCAATGGATCACCTCCAGTAATTTCCTTCATAATACCTTCATTCAACTTATCTCCTTTACTTGGTTCTTGCATAACAGCATAACGTGCACCTTTTAGAGCAACAACTTCAGAAGATGTACTACCAACAGAATTGCGCTTTTGAGTAATCAATGTAATCGGAACAGTTTCTTTATATTCACCAAGAGCCATAGACATGAGTTCCACTAATTTTGATTTACCATTACTACCACATCCATTATAAATATTAAATGTTTGATCGTTATTTTCGCCAATTAACGTTGAAGCCAAATGCTCCCACATATAACCACGTAATTCTGCTTCTGGATACAATTTTTCCATAAAATCATTGATCTCGGCTACTGTATTCGAATCTCGAGCCGTGATTGGGAAATAATCTATTTTAGTAGATTTACTAATATAGTCATCTGGTTGACCCTTCCTGAATATGTTGGTATGAAAATCGATTACACCATTGTTGAAACACAGTAGTCTTGTATTAGCGTCAATCTTCTCATCAAAATCCTTATCGTAGAATAACTCCTTAGCTTCACGCATAAAACTATCCTTGTTATTACGTGATTTGACCTTTTTACAAATATCGCTTAGGCTTGTTGCACGTTTTAATAAGATGGTATATTTTTCAGAACCAGTGTCTAATGTTGGTAATATATTCATAATACTCGCTTGCTTTTTATAGTAGATCTCATATAAATATGTTGAAATAATCATGCGCAATGATGTTCCTGATTCATTTTCTTGCCATTTATGATTATGATATTCATACCATATATCCTTTTTTATAGATACGCAAACAAACTTTCCTTTAAACGATTGATATAAAACACACGCAATATCAAAATCAAGACCATCTGGCATTGTCTTTTCAACATAATAGTCAATCGTTTCGTCACGGATATTATTATATTCGGTCGGATTGTCATTTTTTGCCCAATATAATATTGAACGTTTCGTAAGACCTTCCACGTTTACCTCAAATCTACACCATCGCTCGTACATATCCGGAATATCATCGAATGAAAACTTTGTAGATCGGGAACTGAACAATACCCATGTCAAGAACAAACAATCGGCTGTGTTCTTTAATGCCCATCCAACACGTATCCATTTATCGTATGGATTGTAATAATTCTCCGTTAAACACATTGTGAATTGGTGGGTTTCTTTAATTTCATATTCTTTTGTTTCTAATTCTTCCATAAAATGTTCGACTGCTGAATCGAGATCTTCTTGACTAGCGATTTCACTAATATTAATATGATTCTCACGATTTGACATTCGCATTTTACCCTTACTTTTTGTACCACTACTTTTGGTTTTCATCGTTTTTACTATTTCCTCGTATTCATCGCGAACATCATCGCGAATTATGAATTTTTGATGATCCTTATAACGAACCGTTAATTGAGTAAATTTGGTCTCCCAATCAAACTTAGAAATCGGTATTTTCTTACAATACCATGTATCGTCATCGCCTTTCATTAATTCATAATTATATGTTAACATATAAGCACTATTGCCCGGCTTTCTAGAACCATACAATTGCCAATTTGTAGTTCCCTTTACAATTCCTTCATCGATAACTTCTTCCCATGAGTTGATTAGTGGCAAATCGTCCCACATATCCGGTAATTCACGAATCATTTTGTTGCGAAGCATTATATGTAGTCCACGTTCCATATGAATGCCAAATATCATATGGATTCCATCTTTAGTAACATTGTCTAACGACGTATTTACATCTTCCTTTTCCATTACAAAAACCGGAATTGTAGTTCCTTCTTGAATGACATACATGTTATCTATATTTGTAATATACGAATTTATCATATCTGTTATATGATCTTCGCTATGTTGACGTTCTTCTATTGCAGTTTCATACCGGAAATCAAAATCTACACATAATGGCCCTGCGTCAATATGTTGCTTCTCGGTAAGAAACTCTTGTTTCCGTTCCTTGAACAAATGCCGTTTATATTTATCATAAAAATCTTCTTCATTATCATTGCCAATTGAATACACGCCACCCTTTATGCCTAATTGTGTATCACCTATGCGAGTGTGGGTGAACCCCTCACCTTTTTTCGAGTAAAAAGCATTAATATATGATTCAAATGACTGTCTAGAAGAAGACATACTAGTTAATTAATATACAGTACGATTATATTTTTAGGTCAATTTTATTTGTATTTATCATCGAAATTTCTAAAATAAGTATTCTAACTATAAATATCTATAAATTAAGACATAAATAAATCATATCAATAGTATTTATTTATGAGTAGCGCTGATACAACTAGAAATGTGATTATTACAAAAGAAGTTATTAAGAGATTGATTTTTGATGTTAAAGATTTATTAAAATTTCCACTGGATAATGAAGGTATTTATTATAAACACGACGAGGAAGATATTTTAAAGGGCTATGCCTTAATTATTGGACCGAAGGATTCATTATATTCTGGGGGATATTATTTATTTACTTTCTCTTTTCCAAGTAATTATCCACACTCGCCACCTAAAGTATCATTTTGTACAAATGATGGCGCAACACGGTTTCATCCAAACATGTATAAATGTGGCAAGGTCTGTTTATCTGTTTTAAATACATGGAAGGGTGAACAGTGGACAAGTTGTCAGTCTATTCGATCTGTCTTATTAACCCTATTATCTGTTCTAGATAACGAACCTTTATTGCATGAACCGGGATTAACTAAATATCATGCTGATTATAACCATTATAATGACATTATAATGTATAAGAATCTTGAATTTGCAACTTACAGCATTTTAACAAATCATGAAGCATATTTAAAAAAACCACTATATTCATTATTTGGTGCGATTATTAAAAAACGATACGATCTTAATAAGACAGAAATTTTAGAATTCATCAAAATGAAGGGTACAGAACACAAAGATATTATATTGATATCTACGTCAATTTATCATATGAAAACTATTATTGACTGGAACAAGTTGTACCGGTTATTTTCTGAAATCTCAATTTAGAAAAATCTTCAAGGGTGTAAAATTAAAATTGAATTAAAATCAATAATAAATACTCTTTATATATATTAAGATGCACTTTTGTGTTAAATGCGACAACATGTACTATATCAGTATTTCTTCCGAAGATGAAAATAAGATGAGTTATTATTGTAGGAATTGTGGCAACGAAGATGATAACATTTCAAAAGATTCTATATGTGTTTCTCGAACACAACTAAAGAGAAATAAACAAACATATAATCACATTATTAATAAATATACGAAATTAGATCCAACATTGCCTAGAATTAATACTATTCGATGTCCAAATAGTGAATGTAAAAGTAATCACGAAGACAATACTGCTCATTCTAATGATAAAGATACTGATAAAGATAATGAACGCGAAGTTATTTATATGCGATATGATGATATAAATATGTATTATATTTACTTATGTACTAAATGCGATACGGTATGGAAAACATAGTACTCTATTGACTTTTCAGGTTTTCCGGTTTTCATATTTATTGAAAATGTATTTTACATTTTTTATCGTAAATCGTAAATAAAAATTGATATAATTCTGAAACTATATTATATCAATAATATATTAAGATGAGTGATTTAGACAATTCAGACAATGAAGACAAACTTAGCGTGATTGACAGTGATATCGACTCAGATAATGATTCAATACTAGATGACGTAACTGATGCCATTAATGTAGATTCGTTATCTACAACTATACCAAGTGTTATTAAACTTAAAAATACCGAAATGAATATGGATATGGATATGGAAGATAATATAAATATAGAATTAGATGCAGATGACGAAAATGATGATGACGACGAGACCGATGACGTTGATGATCAATCTGTTAATGAATACAATGAAACAAACATTTTGAATGCATCCAATATTAAACAAACAACTGGATTTGATATGTTAAATACTTCAACAAATATAATTCCTAGTGTATTTGAAAAGAATGATTCTGATTATGAATCCGATGATGACGAAGATGAAGACGATGAATATTTACAAAAGTTTGATTCTGAATTAAAACAAAATTATTTGTCACAACAACATCCTGAATCAAATATTCAAAATTATGATGAAATATATAATCTTTCCCAAGTAGTTCGAAATAAAGACAATATTATTATAGACGATTTACACAAAACTGTACCAATATTATCAAAATATGAAAAAACAAGAATCTTAGGTATTCGTGCAAAACAATTAAATGATGGTGCTAATCCATTTATTAAAATAACACATGAAGTTACAGATGGTTATATTATCGCATTACAAGAATTAGCAGAAAAAAAGATTCCTGTTATTATTAGACGACCATTACCAAACGGTGGGTCTGAATATTGGCCTCTTAAAGAGTTAGAAATTATCGGATAAAAATACACCATATTACAAAAAAATACATCTATAGAATCTTATCATTTTTCTTTTTACTCGGTGTAATAATTTTATTTACACTTTTTCTGCTGATTTATTTATCATTGTATTCATAAATGATAAAATTGAAGAATTTAATGGTTATATTAATAAGTAAATTAAGAGAATGGAACAAACAAAGGGGTTTATTGATAAAGCAACAAGGGTGCATGGAGATAAATATGATTATTCGAAGACTCACTATATAAAATCAAGTAAAAAGGTTATTATTATATGTAAAATACATGGACCATTCACTCAAACGCCTACAGGACACTTGCGTGGTAGTGGATGTATAACGTGTGGCGGTCGAAAAAAACTTAACACAGAAGAGTTTATTATAAAAGCAAAAGAAATACACGGAGATGTGTATCATTATTCAAAGGTTAATTATATAAATAATAAAACAAATGTTGTAATTATATGTAAAACGCATGGACCATTCACTCAAACCCCGTCGAAACATTTAAGTAAACATGGATGTATAACGTGTGGCGGTGGAAAAAAACTTAACACAGAAGCGTTTATTATAAAAGCAAAAGAAATACACGGAGATGTGTATGATTATTCAAAGGTTAATTATATAAATAATCAAACAAATGTTGTAATTATATGTAAAACTCATGGACCATTTGAACAAATCCCGACGTCTCATGTGAACCAAGGTAGTAGGTGTAGTGCTTGTAGTGGTCGTAAAAAACTGAACACAGAATCGTTTATCGTAAAAGCAAAAGAAATACATGGAGATGTGTATGATTATTCAAAAGTCGTCTATATAAATGCTCACACTAATATTGTAATTATATGTAAAAGTCATGGTTCATTCGAACAAACGCCTACAGGACACTTGCGTGGTAGTGGATGTAGAACTTGTGGACATGAAACTACAGGAAAATTACGAAGGTTAAATACTGAAAGGTTTATCGTAAAAGCACAAAAAATACATGGAGATATGTATGATTATTCGAAGGTTGACTATGTTAAATCAAACGAAAATGTTATAATTATATGCAAAAAACACGGAGAATTTGAACAACAACCACTGAACCATTTAATGAAGCGAGGTTGTGTAGATTGTGGGCGTGAACGAACTGGGAAAATAAACTCATCAACTCAAGATGAATTTATAACAAAAGCAAAAGAAATACACGGAGATGCGTATGATTATTCAAAGGTTAGGTATGTAAATAGTAATGCGCATGTAGACATTACATGTAAAATACACGGAGATTTTAGGCAATCGCCAAGTCATCATTTAATGAAGAAAGGATGTAGAACATGTGGGTGCGAACGAACAGGAAAACATAAATTATCAAATACTAAAGATTTTATTGATAAAGCGATAAACGTGCACAAAGATTTGTATGATTATTCGAATGTTAAATATGTTAAATCACAAGAAAATGTTATTATTATATGTAAAAAACACGGACCATTCGAACAACAACCAAATAATCATCTCAATGGTGCTAATTGTCCAATGTGTAAAAACAAAACAGAACAAAAATTATATGAGGCACTTAAACCGCTATATCCTACACTTATTACTCAATTCAAACAAGAGTGGTGTAAGAATATCAACTATTTACCATTTGACTTCTGTATACACGAACATAATATTATCATCGAATTAGATGGACGACAGCATTTTACACAAGTAAGTAATTGGAACTCCCCCGAAGAAACATTAGAAAACGATTTATTCAAAGAAAAATGTGCTAATGATAATGGTTATTCGATCATTCGTATTTTACAAAAAGATGTTTTCGGCGATAAGTATGACTGGTTAAGCAAAGTTCAAACCGAAATAGAAAATATTATAAAGGATAATACAATCATTCACAATATTTATATATGTAATAATGGTGAATACGATAACTTTATAATTGAGTAATTGAGTAATTGAGTAATTGAGTAATGGTGTAAAACATTACTAAGTGTGTAAAAATACTTAAACCTAACCAGCATACATATACTATATAATGGCGCACCCACTTGACTCGTGGAGACAATACTTACGACAAAATGATTATGAATACGTAATTGAGTATGTCGAAAATCTCAAGAATAATA
>Ga0209302_10000064_pt1 | contig 68034 bp, 57 predicted proteins | sample ArcOceMetagenome_2_FD_187445 | JGI IMG/M metagenome (GOLD analysis project Ga0209302, IMG submission 187445) | Marine eukaryotic phytoplankton communities from Arctic Ocean - Arctic Ocean ARC135M Metagenome (SPAdes) (version 2) | ecosystem: Environmental > Aquatic > Marine > Oceanic | place...
GCTATGGCATCGATATGTCGGAGCTCGGTAAGTTCATCGCATTTAAGGCGACGGTCCAACTGATTAAAGACGATGGCCAGTCTGACCTATTGAAGGAAGTCTATCGTGATTGTTTGGCGCAAGTGGATCTTCCCGCAGTCGAGCAAGTCAACCACGTGAAGCGTTTGTATGATCGTTACACCGCCGAGCAAATTTCGAAAAAAATCGGCGATCTTGTCTATCCCAGAAACATCCCATGGCAGGGTGATTTAGATGTGGTATTCTTGCCCGTTGAGAAGATGCGTGCAGCACTGCCGAACAACAATGGTGACTGGTATTTTACTGGCAATTATCCGACTCCAGGTGGCTATGCGATGTTGAACAAAGCTTTCATCAACTACTTCGAGAACAAAGATGGTCGCGCTTACTAGCGCGCAGACACGTCTCAATTTTTAAAACAAATCGCGATCCAGTAATGGGTCGCGATTTTTTTGTGTAGGCTCGCAAACGACTAGATCGAGATCTGGTTTTCTATTCTGGGAATGAAGGTGGCGGTTTAGAGTCGGGTTTGGGAAGCGATGCCGTCTCCGACGTCCCCAGTCTCGCGTGTTAGCGCTTGGGAGGGACGCTGCCCGAACCAACATGCGGAGAGAAGGGACGCGGTCCTTCCAGCATTCCAATGCTTAAAGATTCATTTTATTTTTTATGACACTCGTTTCGATGATACAAAAAAGAGGAAGGCCCGTGCGGTACCTTCCTCTTGATTAAAAATATGCTAGGCAGCAGTTACCAGCGGTAGTTAGCGGTGATGCCAAACTGCTGCGGATCGGCTGGATTCTCGTAGCGACGCGACGTTTCGAAATCAAAAGGATTTATCGTGCTGGTATTAAATCGGTTGCCAAAAGAGAATAGGCGCTTTTCGTAGTCTTTATCGAACAGGTTCTTCGCCCAGACTGTCAGTGTCCAATTTTTATATTGGTACCCTACACTTGCATTGACAGAGGCGACGGCATTGCGCTTTTCAGAGTGACTATTCGATTCGAAATACTCATCGCGTCCAGTCACTTCTGCATGCGCGAAGAAACCACTATCTGCCCGATAGTCGATACGTGCGTTATAGGTAAATGCAGGTGCGTTTGCGAGTTCACGAGAGGGGACGGCGCCACTCGGATCATTGTAAGTATCACGGCTAGTATTGAGAAGTCCCAAGCCAGCTTGAGCGGTCCAATTCGAGCTGATATACCAAGTGGTTTCAGCTTCGACCCCGTAATGCTCTGCGCTGTTACCATTGACTGTTAGGTAGCGGAAAAAGCCACCGGCACCCGCAGAGTCACGAAGTTGTGTATCTTCACGTTGTAAATAGAAGAATGTGATTTGAGAAGAGACAGCACCTTCGAACCAATCACTGCGTAGACCGATTTCGTAGTTCCACAACGTTTCGTCATCATAGCTCAATGGGTCTCCCGGTAGCGTAAAGCTAGCTACATTTGCACCTCCAGCTTTGTAGCCACGGGCAATGCTGCCGAAGGCCATATGACTTTCATTGAGGTCATGCTCGAGTGTGATTTTGCCGCCGAAAAGTGGGCCGGATTGATCGCTCTTGCCTTCGAGTATTGTACCATAAGATTGGCCGGACGAGCTCGCATCGATGCTGTAGTATTCCGCGCGTAGGCCGATAATCAAACGTGTTGCCTGAGAGAAGTCGTGCGCGATTTGTCCAAAGAGTGTATAGGACTCTGATTCATAATCGCTCACAAAGTCGGCCGATAGAGAATTAAATTCGGTGTACGTAAAATCGGTTTCTTCTTTTAAGGTCTGAACATAAAAACCGAGTGTCCAGCGGTCGATCCAGCCGAGTGCGTCTTGCTGGTCGATTGAGTCGATACGGATCTCTTCAGAAAAGACGTCACGGTTTCTGTCTGTTGAGATGAAGCCATCGTAGTTACCATCGGTTGTTGGGTCGGCCCAGTCGGCATCGAAACTGTAAAGTGAATCGGTGTCTGTGTAACTGGTGATCGTTGTGATCGATACATCATTCAGTCCGGACCATGTGCCACGAATGCTGCTGGCAAGTGTTTCCTGTCTGTCTCGACCAGGCTCATCGGAGTATGTGTCGAATCCAGTATTACCGAGTGAGAACTCATCGTTCCCGTTGTCGGCGTCAGCATAGAGCAGGGTGCCGTCCCACTGCCAATCGTCGTTGGCGACCCAGCGGAGTTTAAAGCGGGAGGTGAACTCGTCACGCTCGTTGGTATCGTCCTTGCCGAGGAACTGGTTGTCGCGAAAGCCATCTTGGTTGAGCTGATGGAGCGCGAGTCGGAAGGTGAGTTTTTCGGGATCACTCTCGATAATGGGTCCACCTACGGCGAGTCCGCCTGCGACGAGACTATCTTCACCGACCGTGCCTTCGACTTGGCCAGTCCAGTAAGGAGTCGGCTCATTGGTGACGATGCGAATCACGCCGCCTGCGGCGTTGGCACCGAACGCGCCCGCTTGTGGGCCGCGCAGTACTTCGACTTGTTGCACGTCAAATAGGTTGCCGACCGTGCCGAGGCCTGTGAGGTCGAGGTCGTCGATTAAAAAGCGTACGGCTGAGTCGGGCGTTTCGCCCTCGAATTGCGAGTTTTCACCAATGCCACGAATTTGTATGTAGCGAGGGCGGGAACTGCCGCCGGTCCATGTTAGATTGGGAATCGCGTTCACGATGTCCTCAAAGTGCTGTGTGCCATTGGTCGCGAGGCGGGCTTGATCGATCACCGTCACGCTGGCGGTGGTGCGTTCGAGTTCGGATTCCCATAGAGTGCCGGTGACGACAGTGCTCGGAAGCGCGATGGCTTCTGGCTCGGTGCTCGAAAGAGCCTCCGTGGCGGATTGCGCATGTAAGCCAGCCGTGCTGGCAGCGATGGCGAGTATTGTTGGTATGTATTTCATTTGGATCTCAATCAGTGTTGTTTGAGATCCGGCCTCTGGCGGCGAAAAGTGGGATCGTACAATAAAGCACGCTCCCTTCCTTTTCCTACGCCGGTGTCAACCGGATCAGGTTCAAAGGGATCATTTCTGTGCAGTTGCAAGGAAACATCTCAGACCCAGACCAGGTCACCCCTAAGGAAGAGCTACAGACAGGAAGAATGGCTGCTGCCTTGTCAACCTAGAATTAGAACAGAGTACAGCTACGGGGATGAATCCGTCTCGGCGCTAGCCCAAGAACGTCTCGAGTCGCCTGCCAGTACGAACCGCGCCCGCGAGCACACCGCGCTGCACGCGGAGCCTTTGCTGTGCAATCTCGGGTCAAATAAAAACTTAGCGATACGCTGCTGAGTTAAAAGATGATATAGCCGATCAAGGCTAGCACTAGGATGAGTGATACCACCGACAGGCTATATCGTTCTTGTTGAGTCAAACGCATATAAGTATATGATTATATTACTGAATACAGGACAAGGTTTGAATTTTGCCGGGAATCTGATTTAATGTACCTATGAGACTTCATTTTAGACTCTGCTTTGTCGCTTTGCTGTCAGGCTGTGCATCCTTTGAATCGACCACTCTTTTGGGTGAGTTTGTTAAACCCACTGACATGTCCTCATTGGATAGCTTTAGGTATGAGCATACGATGGTTTCCGGCATGGTCGATCGAAGGAGCTCGCAAGCACTGGTGATGGAGAAATTGTCGAAGAATGTGCTAACTCAGGAACTTAGTCAGCGTGGCTATGCTTCGGCAGGGCAGGAGGCCACATTTTTCGTTGTATCGAAGTGGCGTAAGGAAATTAACCTGAGCGCTGCCGAAGCGGTGCGTTTTTCTTTAATTGTTGAGTTGTATGATACGGCCAATCAATCCTTATTCTGGCGCGCTCAATTGCCTTACATTTTTAATGCCATGCAATGGTTTGATACTCGCGTTTCGCAGACTTTGCGATTGGCGATTCAGAATTTCCCTGTTCACATGAAAAAGGCCTCCGAGTTACCAACTTCTGACTAACATTGTTCTTATGAAATCGTTCAATCCACTTGTTATCGTACTGCTATCTGCCGTGTTTTTGACTGGCTGCGCTACGTTGAAGCCAACGCGCACTCCGGGGGACTTTGTGCGATCGATTCATTTTTCACCACTCGACTCGTTTAGTTACGATCGGACGGTCGTGTCGGGCATGACCTATAGAAATGTTGACGAGGCAGCGCTTAAGACTTTGTCCAAGCAGATGCTAACAAAAGAGCTAGGTAAGCGTGGTTTTGAGGCGGTTGAATCGAATGGCGATTTTTATGTCGTGGTAAAGTGGCATAAGCAGATCAGTAGTAACGCTGGCCTGTTTGACTCTGTAGATGGTCCGACTTCGACCATGCATCGGCGTCACGATGGCAATTCTTCAACTGCGGTTCGTGTCTCGCTCACTGTGGAAATATATGATACGACCACCAACGAAATATTCTGGCGTGCAGAGCTACCGAATATTTTTGATGCAATCCAGTTTTCTGAAGCGCGTGTGGCGCAATCGTTAAGTCGGGCGATTCAACAATTCCCTGAACGCATCGAGAAAGATCCGAACTTGCCAAACATCGAGTAGCAGCGTCTAGAGCTGATGGACGAAGCGTCGGATCGCGTCGGCCGTTGCCTCGGGGGCTTCTAATTGTGGCATATGGCCAGCATCTGGTATTTTGCTCCACTGCGCTTGTGGTAGTGCACGCTGCATACGCTCGGCAATCGTGCAGTACTTTACGTCGTGCTTGCCGCTAATTAATAGGATCGGGCACTGCAGTTTATTGAGCTGAGGCCAGAGGTTGGGGCAGGCTGCTTGACCAAATTTCTCGACGCTCGTTGCGAGTCCTGCGGCGGTATGTTGCAGCCGATGTTGCCGCATGCTCGCTTGCCAGTCCGCGCGTATGTGTTGCTGACTGCGGATGATCGGTGTCTGTTGCCAAAACTCAAGGAAAGTGGGCACGCCATCGCTGATGATTCGCTGGGCGAGGGCAGTATCGCTCGCGGCGCGGGCGCTGCGTTCTGCAGCTGATTCGATGCCGGGGTTGGCGCTAATTAGAATCAAGGCATCCCAGTGCTTGAGATTGGCGATGGCATGAAGCAGCGCAGCACGTGCGCCCATCGAATAGCCGAGTACTATCTTGGGCGTTTTAGAAGCGACACTCTTGTCGCTTTCTAGGTCAGGCGATAGGAATGTCGCTGCTACGTCGTTTGATCGCTGCGCTTGCAGCGTAGCCGCATGTGTCTGCACCAAATCAACCGTAGCCTTGGGGCTGCAATCAAGCGAAGGCTTCGGGCCATGGCCAGGGAGGTTCGGGCAGGTCCATGTGTTGGCCAAACCGCAAAGTGGCGAGAACTCCGCAAAGTCCTCGCCACATCCGGTAAACCCATGCAGGGCAAGAATCTGTGCCTGTTTATTCAGCAGTTTTGATGCTGATGATCTTTTGATCTTCGACTGGTTTGTCGCCAGCGCCTTTTTTCACGCCTTCGAGCGCGTCGACGATATCCATGCCGTTGACGACTTCACCGAAGATGGTGTGGCGCATGTTGAGCCAAGGTGTCGCGACAGTAGTAATGAAGAACTGGCTGCCGTTGGTGCCTGGTCCTGCATTTGCCATCGCCAATAGACCCGGGCGGTCAAAGCTGTGAGAACTGACGCACTCGTCTTTAAAGTTTTTACCCCAGATCGACTCGCCACCACGGCCAGTGCCAGTTGGGTCGCCACCTTGGATCATAAACTCCTCGATAATACGGTGGAAAATGATGCCATTGTAGTAGCCGTTTTTCGCGTGAGTGCGGAAGTTTTCGCAAGTTTTTGGTGCGATGTCGTCGAACAGCTTGAACTCGATGCTGCCCTGTGTGGTTTCGATGATGAGATTGTCTGACATAATTATTTAATATTTAGGTGTTTTGATACAACACAGCAAGTAGGCTGGTTTCTGCGCTCAGGCGCAACCGAAAATTTCTGCGCGATCGACTTAGATGAATGTGCCGGCGCCTTCGGGGAAGTAGGCAGCTTCGCCTTCGAGTCCGAGTGTGAGCGTGATATTGAGGAAGGTGATTTCGCCCATTGAATGGCAGAGCATGAAGCGATTGTCGTTGTGCATAACTGCCAGTTCTTTGCGCAACTGATAAGTCTTTTCAATACTGGAAATTTGATCGGCGCACATACAGTTACGTAAGTGCTGCATACGGTCTAGTGCGAATTTGAGGCGTCGGCGTATTAACGAGCGCTCTTCGCGTTGATACTGTCGACTCGTGTCTAGATTGATCAGGTTGGTGCAGAGCTTGACCACCGGTAGGTTGTTTTTGAAAAACTGCGGTAAGTAGAGGCTGCGGCGGCCTTCGTAGCATTGTTGGTCAAAGTCGATCGCGCGTACGCGGTACTGGCTTTGCTCAAAGTCAGGTGTCACCTCGACCACATAGTTATAGGCCCGCATGTCACCGAGCAATCGCACGAAGCAGCGCTCGTTGAATTTGATGAACTCCTTGGCGAGACGGACTTCGTGCAAGTCGGAGCGCGGCAGGTAGGCACGGATGAAGTCGTCGCCGGGCACGCCAATAATGTGCTCTTCGATCAAGGTGTCGCCGTCGACCAGGAAGTTCATCTGATTGGGAGAGAGTAGCTCTTCGAGCTCAAGCCCGTACACACGAGACGCATCGGCTTTTTTAACGTAGAAATAGTCGTGGTTATCGTTGTATTGATTCACAACGCACACACGCATCGGTTTGGTATTACCGAAGGTGCAAAAATCGACGCGATCAATGTAGAGATTGCTGAGGATCGACTCGTCTCCGCCCGAACGGAGCAGAACGTAGATGCGTTTCAGGCCGTCATAGAGATCACGGCCGAATTGCTGCTCATAGATCAAGGTCTGCCAGAGGGTGTCGTTGCCCTCCTTGTTGATTAGAGGAAAGGAGTCGTCGTATTTGAGTAAATCTTCGTAGCTGACGGGCAAGTCGAGGCTGCGGTGGAATGTATGCAGATATTCCCTAAAGAGATCATTGACCGGGAAAAATTGCTTTCGCTGTTGCGTGACGGCTGGCTGCATGTGCCAAAAGATCAAATATTCAGTCGCGCAGGTCGAACACGGAATGGCATTGTGCGTAATTTTTTGTCAATCCACTGAAAATAGTTCATTTTAATGTTGAACGAAGAGCGAGAGTGGGTGTCTTCTGTCGGTGGCCGGGTCCTATGCAATGTTGGACGGGTTGACCTCGTCAGATCCGGAAGGAAGCAGCGAACACCTAATCCTCGTGTGCCGTAGGGTGCCTGGCCACTTTTGTGTCCGGACATCAGGATCGTGCTGTTTTCGTCGCTATTACCTGTCTCTTTTTAATTGATTTTCGAAAAGGGCGAAGTTCTTGAAAAAGCCCCTTGCAACTTTCCTCAAATCAGAGCTTTTCTTAAAGCCTCGATGGAAAAAGGCTACCAAGTAATCGCACGCCGCTGGCGCCCTAAACAGTTTGATGAACTGGTAGGGCAAGACCATATTGTGCGGACCCTTCGCAATGCAATTGATACCAAGCGTATTGCACATGCCTATTTGTTTGTCGGGCCACGTGGTACGGGTAAAACCAGCACCGCGCGCTTGTTTGCTAAAGCGCTCAATGCTGAAGGCGGACCGAGTGCTACACCAGACAACGAATCCGAGATCAGCCAAGCCATCATGGGTGGTTCCTGCATGGATGTGATCGAGATCGATGGTGCTTCGAACAACAGCGTCGATCAAGTGCGTGAACTGCGCGATGACTGTCAATACGCGCCAACGCAGTGCACCTTCAAAATCTACATCATTGATGAAGTACACATGCTCTCGACTGCTGCGTTTAATGCGCTGCTTAAAACCCTCGAAGAGCCGCCTGCGCACGTTAAATTTTTCTTCGCGACGACCGAAGCGCATAAAGTCTTGCCGACCATTGTCTCGCGCTGCCAGCGTTTTGAATTTCGGCCAATTTCGGATAAAGTCATTGCTGACAAGCTGACCGAGATTTCTAAGGCTGAAGGTATTGAGGTTGAAGCTGAGGCCATTGCATCGATTGCCCGGCTTGCCAACGGCGGCATGCGAGATGCGCAGTCGATTCTCGATCAAATGATTTCATTCTGCGGCAGTAAAATTGCGGACAGCGACGTGCTCGATGTGTATGGTCTGATTTCAGGCGAGCGTATTGCCGAACTCGCTAAAGCGCTCGGTTCGCTCGATTACCCCGCGATCATTGCCGCGGTCGATATCTATGCCGAAGAGGGGCGCGACTTATTTCGTATTTTGCAGGATCTCGAAGTGTATGTTCGCAAAGCTTTATTGGATGCGATTCAGAACCGTGGTTCGAGCGATCAACTCGGCGTCGCATTGACGACCGAGTCGATTATGCGTATGCTCGATGCCTTGAATCGTGGCGAAGCATCGGTACAACGCGGACTGTCGGAAAAAGTGAATTTTGAGGTGGTACTATTGAAAGCAGCCGAGGAGTCCCGCTCGCGTGCGATTGACAGTTTGATCAAACAACTGGCAGGCGCAGGGGCGACGCTACCCGAAAAAAAAAAGCCCTAGTTCCATCAACACTTGAGGCAATTGAGGTGGAAGCGACACTGGTCGTTGAAGCGCCCACGAAACCTGCACTGGATGCGCCGGATAGTGTGATTGATGCGCTGCTCGATGTGGAGTTGCCCGAGGTGGATCCCGAGCGCGCCGCGTTGTATGCCGCAGCAGACTTGAGGGCTGAAGAAGCGGCAGGGGAATTTTCTACAGAAAAGGCAGCGCCCAAAGTCATTCACTCAGGTGAACCGCTGATGACCACTGAGGAAGCCTCGGCACGACTCGGTCCTCAAGTGATCGCTGCCCTAGCAGCTAAATTCAACGGCAGTCTCACTGAGATTCGCTATCCGGATGAGGACGATATGCTGTTTTAGGGGAGTGCAGGATTCCGAGCCGCAGACGACATGACCACAAGGAAACGACGGAGCGTCCCTACAATTGACTCATCTCACACTGCCTTGCGCGTTCACCAAATATGAGGATTTGAGCGCGGATAACACGACTCAGCAGTATCCTAATGATTCGCCACAACATCCTTGCCAGTGGCCTCACGTGAGACAGCCATTTCTGCCTATTTTTGTCCCGCCAGTCAATCAGCACACTGATTAAAAAGACCAAGCGAAGGGCCGCCGTAGATAGCGAAGCAATGTTCAATATCACTAATTGCAGAGCACGACGCACTTGCACTCAGTGGGAATAAGTTTAAGGTAAGAAGTATCTCACTTTCCGTAATGAACCACGTATCCCGTACCTCTCTATCAATTGCAGCTCTACTTACTTTGATTGCGGGGGGCTTTTTAATTCAATTTACCATGGCTGATGAATCAATCCCCTCTTCCGAATCAACTGCTGAAACTGTGAGCGAATGTGCGAGCGCTTGTGGTTTGCCCTCACATGTGGACCTTAGCAGTGATCGCTTTCCGGTCTTTCGCTCCGATGCGGAGTGGCAGGATCGGCTGACTGAAATACAGTATCATGTCGCACGCAAGCAGGGCACCGAGCGTGCCTTTGCCAATCCATACAACGACAATAAGGAGACGGGACTGTATCGTTGTGTCGGCTGTGATACGCCGCTTTTCAGTAGCACCACTAAGTTTAATTCCGGCACCGGTTGGCCGAGCTTTTTTACGCCGATTGATAAACGTACACTGGGCGAAACACGCGATGTGAGCTATGGAATGAATCGCGTGGAAGTGCATTGCGCGGTCTGTGGTTCGCATCAAGGCCACGTCTTTCCGGATGGCCCTGAGCCGACGGGACTGCGTTACTGCATTAATTCAGCATCGTTGACTTTTGAAGCCGCTGAGTCTGCCGAGGCGATCAAAAAGTTGGTTGAGGCGTGGTATCACCAAGCGAACTAGTATTTCATTTTTTCTAGCTTCCTCCAGTGTTCACCTGCCTATAAATATTGATGAATGTCGAACTCCCCCCCGTCCTCCAGTCGTCGTCAGTTCATTAAAGGCATTGGCTTGAGTAGTGTCGCAGTGACGCTAGGTTCGAGTACCGCCGCCGCGGATCGAGTGCGCCAGTCGAAGAGTCCGAAGGCAAAGAACTTAATCTTTCTAGTCGTGGACGGTATGTGTACGGGCACCTATGGCTTCGCACATCACTGGAGTTTGCGCCATCGCAAGGCACCCTTGAATTGGATGCAGGTCTATGAGCAACCCGGCCTAACACGCGCGCTGCAGGATACTGCTTCGGCGAGTTCGCCAGTGACCGATTCGGCTGCCGCTGCCTGCGCTTGGGGCTGTGGCCAGCGCCTGCCTAACGGCGTAATCAATACGGATGCCAATGGCGTCTCGCTAAACCTCTATTTTCTTATGCAAAGGAGGCTGGCAAAGCCACTGGTCTCGTAACGACATGCAAAGTCACTCATGCGACGTCTGCGGGCTTCGCGGCCAACGTTGAGAAGCGCGGGATGGAGGACGAGATCGCACAGCAATATTATGAGCGTGAGATTGATGTGTTGCTCGGTGGTGGCTTGCGGCATTTTCAACGGACAGCCGACAGGCAGAAGGGCGCATCGATTCCAGATTTTAAGAGTAAGGGTTATCGTTTCGTGCAAACGAAAACGGAGTTGCTTGCGCAAGCCAGCAGCCCACGACTGCTCGGGCTTTTCTCAAATTCACATCTGCCTTATGCAATTGATCGAACGCATGATGCCGCGCTTGCTGAAGTGCCAAGCTTGCCCGAGATGTTTCGCGCGGCCTTGCAGAGCCTCAGTCAGTCAAAGAAGGGCTTCGTTTTACAGGTTGAAGGAGGGCGCGTAGACCATGCGGGGCATGTCAATGATCCTGCAGCAATTTTGCATGAGCTGTTGGAGTTCGATGACTGTATTCCGATTGCTTTGGAGTATTTACGAAACGATCCCGATACCTTGCTTATTATTACCACAGATCACGGCACCGGTGGTTGTCAGCTGAATGGAGCAGGGCCTGCGTATGTCGATAGCGGGCCAGCGCTCGATGGTATCAATGACATGACTGGCAGCTTTGAGGCATTGGAGCAGAAATTTAAAGCCACTGGCCAGTTCGATGCGGAGGTCTTTACCAAAGCCACTGGTATCGTCGCGACACCGAATCAAGCCGATGCGATTCAGGCAACTATGGATGACCCCGAGTCGACTTACCTCTCCAGTGCGATGACAAAGATCGTCGCTAAGGAATTATTAAAAAAGACCGCCATCGGTTGGACCTCAAACAATCACACCTCCGAGTGCATCGATCTATTCGCATTCGGGCCGGGATCTGAGCAGATTGCGCCGTTTATCAAGAACTACGAGTTGTTCGTCGTTATGACGAAGGCGCTGAAGTTGAGTTAGAGCGTCTTTATTTTTTATTATAAACAACTTCTGGTTCACTCGTGGTTTCAATCGTGAGATTGGTGAGCAGCATTTTCGATGTCGCATTGAAAGCTTGATTCATTTGGCAAAGGCCGCGCTCGATCGGTAGCGAGGATACGCCTGACTAGATGGCAATATATGTCGCTCAGTAGTTCGCTCTTGGATTGCGGTGAGAGCTGTTCATGCTCTATCTCCGAATGAATACGCATTTGAAATCGATGATCCTGAGCTCCACCGGAGCCACTGAGCTGATTGAGCTGGGCGTGATCCAGAGCCTTTGGAGCGGCTATGGCTCGATTGTGCGTTATGGTTTGAAGGGCGGGTCTGTGCAAAGTGTCGTCGTCAAACATGTGTCGCTGCCGGCGGCAGTGACGCATCCACGGGGGTGGAATACGGATCTCTCACATCAACGTAAACTGAAGTCCTACGAGGTGGAGGCCGCCTGGTATCGCGACTGGAGTGTGCGTTGTGGGGTGGGGTGCCGGGTGCCGAAATGCTTGGCGCTGGAGTCGGTGCGGCACGAGTCGATCATGGTATTAGAGGATCTGGATACGTCGGGATTTGCGCTGCGTCGTACGACGGTGGGGGAGGCCGAGCTGCACGCTTGCGTGTCGTGGTTAGCACACTTCCACGCGACTTTTATGGGTGCGGATCCGACGGGTTTATGGGAGCAGGGCACGTATTGGCATTTGGATACGCGGCCGGATGAGCTGGCGATCTTAGCACAGCAAGACTCGGCATTAAAAGACGCGGCCGGTGCGATTGATCGGAAGCTTAAGGCGAGTCCGTATCAGACGCTGGTGCATGGTGATGCCAAGCTAGCCAACTTTTGTTTTTCAGAAGATGGCGCGTCAGTAGCGGCGGTGGATTTTCAATACATCGGCGCAGGCTGCGGGATGAAGGATGTGGTCTATCTGATCGGCAGTTGCCTCGACGAGCTGGCGTGCGAGCGGGAGGAGTCTGCGCTGTTGGATCTGTATTTCGGTGTTTTGCGAGGCGCATTAACTGCTCAAGGAACTGACCTCGATCTGGATGCGTTGGAGTGCGATTGGCGCGCGCTTTATCCGGTGGCATGGACGGACTTTCATCGTTTCTTAAAAGGCTGGAGCCCTGGGCATTGGAAAATCAATGGCTACAGTGAGCGCTTGGCGCGTCAAGTGGTCGCCAGTTTACAGGAAGCTGCACAATGAGATTGAGCGCGGAAGATTTGATCCAGCTTGCTGGATGCGCAGCGACTGCAGTGATGGAGGCAGGCGTCTTGATTGCTCAGTACGATGGTCGTGAGGTTTTGGTGCAGCACAAGGCTGGCGGGGAGAGTCTCGCCTCGCAGGTAGTGACGGAGGTGGATGAGTTGAGTCAGGCAATTATCCTAAAGCACTTGCAGCCGACTTGTGCGGCCTTCGATCTCGCACTGTTGACTGAAGAGCAGCCCGATGATGGTAGTCGTTTAGAGAAGGATGCATTCTGGTGTATTGATCCGCTCGATGGGACTTTACCATTTACGGAGTCGATTCCTGGTTATGCGGTTTCGATTGCATTGGTGGCTCGGGATGGTACGCCGTTGATTGGGGTGGTCTATGATCCATCGACTGGCACTCAGTATCAGGCAGTGCAGGGGCAGGGTGTGTTGCGTAACGGACTGATTTGGCAGCTAAAGCCACCGAACCCATTGGCGCCGCTGCATTTCATTTCAGACCGCAGCATCGTGAGTCACCCGCAGTTTGACGCGGCGCTGGGGCAGCTGAAGTCCTTGGCGGCTGAACGCGGCCAAAGCCCATTAGAGACGACTTTGACGGGTGGTGCGGTGATGAATGCGTTGTGGGTATTGGAGCGTTCGCCTGCGTGTTATTTCAAATTCCCCAAGCCGCAGGCTGGTGGCGGGAGTCTCTGGGATTATGCTGCGACGGCGTGCATCTACGCAGAGTTGGACGCGTGGTGCAGCGATGTTGCCAGGCGGCGCTTGGACTTAAACCGAGCAGATTCTACATTCATGAATCACCGCGGCGTGTTATTTGCCACGGATCGTGAATTGGGGCAGGCCTTGCTGGCTGTACTTGTCGAACGTAGTGATGGCGATTGAGGAGACGTGTTCCCCACAGTATTATAAATCAAAGCCGGATTCGGAGTTTGGTTTAGCAGCCTAAACTCACATGCGCTCCAACGGCTTAATGCCGAGCAGCTCTAGACCGGTCATCAGTACGGTGCGGGTTCGTGCGCAGAGTAACAGGCGGCGAGCCTTAACCGCGGTATCGTCGACCATCACCTTGTCGGCATTGTAGAAGCTGCTGTAGGCACCAGCCAATTCATACAAATAAGTGCAGAGAAAGTGCGGACGCAGATCATTGAGCGTTAGCTCCAGTGCAGTGACGAAGCCCATAATCTTACGCGCGAGCGCAAGTTCGGCCTCAGTCTCTGCTTGGCTCGCAGCTTCGATTGGCGCTTCGGGATCGACGCCGACTTTGCGGAAGATACTGTTGATACGAGCCACTGCGTAGAGCAGATAGGGCGCGGTATTGCCCTCGAAGCTGAGGAGGCGATCCCAACTAAAGACGTAGTCTTGTGTGCGGTTACTGGAAAGGTCGGCGTATTTTATTGCACCAATGCCAACTGACTCAGCGATCTCGCGACGCTCGGCTTCGTCGAGGTCTGGATTCTTCTCGGTGACGACGTCGAAGGCGCGGTTGCGGCCTTCGTCGAGGAGTTCCTGGAGTTTTATCGACTCGCCGGACTTGGTTTTAAAGGGCTTCTTGTCGGCCCCGAGAATGGTGCCCCAGAAGACGTGGTTCATCTCTGGCTGCGCATAGCCCTTGGCCTTGAACCATTTTTCAGTGGTCAGAAAGAGCTGCTGGAAGTGATCTTGTTGGCGGGCGTCGGTCAGGTAGATGATCTCGTCGGCCTTAAACTCTTCCAAGCGATAGAGCACGGTCGCCAGATCGGTGGAGGCGTAGTTGCTAGCGCCGTCTTGCTTACGAATGTTGAATGGAAACGGGCGCTCGTTCTCGCGCGAGAATTTTTTAATCTCGTCGTGCCAGACGACCAGTGCGCCGTCGCTTTGTTCGGCTAGGCCGATTTCGGTCAACTCGGCGTAGATGCGTTGCACTTTGTCGCGGTAGAAGGATTCGCCGAGGGTGATGTCGATCTCGACGCCGATTTGCACGAATAGCTTTTCAAACGCGACCTTGGAGATTTCGACGATTTGGTCCCAAAGTACGGTGTTCTCGGTATCGCCATTTTGTAGGAGCACGAGCTCGTTGCGGGAAATATCGCGCAGTTCGGGCTGCTTGATTTCGAGGGCGCTGCCGTCTTTGTAGAGTTGATCGAGGGTGACAAGGGCATTTTCGCCAAGCTCGGAAAGGTCGATGCCGTCGCGCTTGATCTTCATGATCAAAGTGCCGAAGTTGGTGCCCCAATCGCCGATGTGGTTGTCGCGAATTAGGTCGGCTCCACAGAAATCGAGCAGGCGGGCGATGGCCTGGCCGATCACCATTGGGCGCAAGTGGCCGATGTGTGCTTGCTTAGCGGTATTGGCGCTCGGGTAGTCGATGATGACTTTGCGTCCGTCCTTGAGCGCTTTAGCGCCGCTTTGGTAGTCCTCTTTGGTGGAGAACGCGAGTTGCCACTGCCAGATAAACTCTGGCGTGAGCGTAAAATTGATGAAGCCAGGGCCAGCTATATCGAGCGTCACGAACGCAGCGTCGAATTCGTCGGAGGCTTCTGCCGCGGCAATCAGGCGGATAGCTAGTTCGCGCGGATTAAGCCCGTTCTTCTTGGCAAAGGCGAGCACGCCATTGGCCTGATAGTCACCGAAACGTGGATCAGCAGGGCGCACGCCGGGCACAAACTCCGAGCCGAAGCCCTCTGTTTGAGCTGCGATTGTCGATAGCGCACTTTCGATTGCCTTAGATGGGTTGAACCAAACCTTCATGGGAAGCAGAGCAAAATCCAGAGCGCTCGGCGTCAAGCCCTGCTTTTGGGAACTTTCTGTTTGAGTCGAATACTTATGTCAGTTTGCCCGAGCATGCGGTAAGGTTCTATTTCTAGGATCCCGTTATTTAGGCTCGACAATACACCTTCTAATCGCCTAATATATAAATGTTTATGCCTTTCTTCTAGAAAGGCAGATCTATTGATTCCTACATTTTTATTAAATGAGAAAGAATATTATCAGCGCTCGTAAGTTCATCAAGCCTTCCTTCAGCCATCTAGTTGAAAAGAAGCGTGACGGTGGCGAATTCTCCGACGCGGAGATTCGCTACATCGTCGATTCCATTTTGGATGATGACCTTCCCGAATTTCAACAATCGGCTCTAGCAATGGCTATCTTTTTCCAGGGTATGTCTGCTCAAGAGACAGCTATTTTTGCTGAGGAAATGATGCTGTCTGGTGAGGTGATTGACTTGACTGGCATCTCCCGCCCGAAGATCGACAAATACTCAACTGGTGGTGTTGGTGATAAAACCACTCTTGTGCTCGGTCCGCTCGCAGCTGCTTGTGGCGTGGTCATGCCAACCATGAATGGTGTTGATGAAGAGCACGTTATTAGTAATCTTGATAAGCTTTCCTCAATTCCAAATTTCAATCCAATCCTGGATTTGGAGGGCTTTAAAGCTCAGTTGCAGACTGTTGGTTGTACTTTTATTAAGCAAGATCCGGAGATTTCTCCAGTCGACGCGAAATTTTACAAATTACGTCAGTTGACTGGCACGATTCCGAGTTTGCCGTTGATCACCGGTAGTGTGCTCAGCCGCAAGTTGGCTGAAGGTGCGGAAGGCTTGGTAATTGATGTGAAGTGGGGTAACGGTTCGTTCATCAAGGATGTCGAGCAAGCCAAGCAGTTGGCACGTTCGATTACCCGTGTTGGTCGATCAATGAAGCGCCGTTGCGTGGCATTGGTGACTGATATGAATCAACCGCTCGGTGATACCGTTGGTACTGGCTTAGAAATTAAAGAAGCGATTCAGCTGCTCAAGGGTGAGGGGCCGGAGGATTTGCAAGAGTTGGTGCTCAAGCTCGGAATGGAAATCGTGCGCCTCGCTGGGGTCGCGGGTTCGACACTCTCCGCAAAGCAGACTGTGCAACGCCACCTTAAAGATGGTTCCGCTCTGCAGAAGTTTAAAGATATGGTCGCGGCGCAAGGTGGTGATATTTCTGTGATCGATGATCCCGATAAATTCCCAACAGCGAAGCACGTGCGTAAGTTGCCTGCTCCTAAGCGCGGCTATGTTCACACTATTAATGCTGGTCTGATCGCCGAAGGCGTGCAGAAGTTGGCGATGAAGAAGAATGGCAAATACGATCCTGCGGTGGGTGTTTCTGAGATCAAGAAGGTCGGCACACAGGTCAAGCAAGGTGAGCCGTTGATGATGATCCATTACAATGACGAAGCTAAGATGGAAGAAGCACTGGAGTACCTTAAGACGGCTTACCGCCTCGCTCCCAAGCGCCCGAATCCACCGTTGCTGATTGTCGAACGCGTCGCATAAATCACGCTACATTTTTCACAAAAGCCCCTGCCGTTATGACTGGGGCTTTTTTGTGCGCGCGAGCGGCAGTACGCGGAGCCAACCGTAGCAAATCAGTTTCATTTAATCGAAGCTGGCTGGTGTAGTTTGGGCTTTACGCTGAGCGTGTCGGCAAAAAATGCTTCAAGCACGGCGCCTTTCAGGCGAACACAGCACTGCCACGCGCGGTCTTCGCGCAAAGCAAGCTCCGATCACGGATACGGTCAATTTGAATGATCAAAGCCAATCTCTATTTGCGGAAACGTGGTGATACCTGAATAATTGGCTGGGTAGTTTGGGGCGGGCAGCTCTACTCGATGCCACTGACTCCAAATGTCACATGCAGTTGGATTTTTCGAACGATCTCGCATTTGAAAGGTGATGGAGGCTAGACAAAACGAAATTCGCCTTCATATTATTTAAGTTTATGAAGATTTATATGAATGATAAGTTGGTCGATGCCAGCGAGGCGAGAGTTTCGGTGTTCGATCATGGGCTACTCTATGGTGACGGTATTTTTGAAGGTATTCGCCTCTATGATGGCTGTGTGTTCAAGCTCGATGAGCATTTGGAGCGATTAGAGTATTCGGCCAAAGCGATCATGCTCGAATTATCTTGGACGCGCCAAGAGATCTCGGATGCGCTGTGCGAGACTTGCCGTGCGAATGGCTTAAAAAATGGCTATATTCGTTTGGTCGTCACGCGTGGTGTCGGCAGTCTTGGGCTTTCAATCAAGAACTGCAACGAACCTCAATTAATTATTATTGCTGATACGATCCAATTGTATCCTCAGGAGTTTTACGACAATGGCCTGAAGATCATCACCGTACCGACGCGGCGTTGCAACCCTTCGGCACTGCCTCCAGCAGTGAAGTCGCTCAACTACCTAAACAACATTCTGGCTAAAATCGAAGCACAGCACCTTGGCTATCACGAGGCGATTATGCTCAATGATCAGGGCTATATTGCGGAGTGCACTGGTGATAACATTTTCATCGTGCATAAGGGCGAGTTGATCACACCAGCTGCAAGTTCCGGTGCCTTGAAGGGCATTACCCGCGATACTGCATTAGCGATTGCTGATGACCTGGGTATTCCCTGGCGCGAGGCGAATATGACGCGCTACGACGTCTGGGTGGCCGATGAAGTGTTCTTGACTGGCACGGCTGCCGAGATCGTGCCAATCGTTGAGATTGATGCGCGCGTGATTGGCAATGGTAAGCCTGGCCCAGTCACAGCGAAATTCCTCGAGAATTTCAAACGCCGTGTCATGGTTGAGGGCACGATGCTTTAATGTGAGTGGTAATGGTGGATTCTGGCGATTGCAGCCTTGCTCAAGTATTTGCTTAGAAGCTGGGCACATCTTTCGTTGGTAACTGTCAAAAGCTCATAAACCTCTTGATAAAGCGAATTTGATTACCTTGAATCTAAGTTTTCGCTTTGCCAAGTAATCCGTATTTTATACTATACACTATATGGCTAAGAATTTAAAGTGCAGCATCTGTGATCAAGAAGCCACCGTGCATCTGACGCAGATCGTTAATAATAAGATCCACAAAGTGGATCTCTGTGAGTCTTGTGCTCAAAAGAAAGGAGTCACAGACCCTGAAGGCTTTTCGTTGGCAGACTTGATGTCGAAGACACCGCTCGCGCCTGTCCTTGGCGAGGCAAAGTTGGTGTGCCAAAGCTGTGGGCAGGAATCGGCTGATTTTCGCCGCACGGGGCGCTTGGGGTGTTCGGTTTGCTATCAGGTCTTTAGATCATTGGTCTTTCCGGCACTTGAAGAGATGCATGCGGGAACCGTGCACAAAGGCAAGGTGCCAACGGTCGGGTTGAGTCGTCAATCGAGTCAAATACAGTTAAAAAATTTACTGGATTCGCTGGCACGTGCTGTTGCTGAGGAAGCCTTCGAGGATGCCGCTAAATTCCGTGACCAAATCAAAGTGATCAAAGAGGCGGAAGAGTTGGAGGTCTCCCCTAAATGATCGAATCACTCATCAATTATGAGCGCGCTGAGTTGGCGCAGGCAGTCAAGAAGGCGGCTCCAGTTGTGCTTAGCACTCGAATTCGACTGGCCAGAAACTTAGTCGGTCAGCCATTTCCCGAACGTGCGGATGTCTTACAGCGCCGCGATGTACTCACCCGTTGTGCAGATCAACTGAGTGCGCTGCCGCAGATGAACAAGGGCAGCTTTTTTGATATCGCAGATTTATCCGTCTTGGAGAAGCAAGTGCTAGTTGAGCGTCACCTGATCAGTCGAGAACTGTGCGACGGCGAAGCAGGCACTGGGGTTTACATCAATAAGGGGCAGACTTGCTCGGTCATGATCAACGAGGAAGATCATCTGCGAATTCAGTTTTTGAAGGCTGGCTTCAATTTGAAATCAGTCTGGAAGTTGATCGATACGTTTGACTCGGAGTTGGAAAAGACCATCGACATGGCGTTTTCTGAGGATTTCGGCTATTTAACCGCTTGTCCTACAAACTTGGGCACCGGATTACGTGCGTCTGTGATGATGCATTTGCCCGGGCTGGTGATCTCTGGCCAGATGGAGCGTGTGATTCGTGCGGTCCGCCAATTGGGAATTACTGTGCGTGGCCTATTCGGTGAAGGCTCAGATGCCAGTGGCCACATTTTTCAGATTTCAAATCAACAGACTTTAGGTGAGAGCGAATCCGATATTTTGGAAAGTCTAGCAAATGTGCTTAAGACGGTGATCGATCATGAGTTAAACGCGCGCTTCAAGTATCTCGAAGAAAATCGCGCGAAGTTGCTCGATCAAATTGGCCGTGCCTTTGGTGTGCTGAAGAATACACACGTCATCGCTTCGGACGAAGCGCTGAATTTACTTTCATTTATTCGCTTAGCAGTCGATTTCGGAATGTTGCCAGAAGCGAATCGTGCCGACGTCGATCGCCTTGTGATTGAGAGTCAGCCTGGGCATGTGCAGTTTGCTGCGCAAGAGGGGATCGCACCCGAGGCTCGAGATATTGCGCGTGCAGACAAACTTCGGCAAGAATTTTTAAATCTACCGGCTCTAGCTTTTGACAAGTTGGAAGAACAGGAGTAACGATTAGCAAACTACATTACTATGGAACCAATGAATAACTTTACTCCGCGAGCACAACAAGTGCTCGCTTTGGCTCGAAAAGAAGCGGATCGCTTTCACCATAACTACGTCGGAACTGAACACCTATTGTTAGGACTAATTAATTTAGGACAGGGGGTGGCCGTGAACGTACTTCAAAAAATGGGGCTCGACTTGCAGACTGTGCGCGCAGCAGTTGAAAAACAGGTTGGTATGGGGCCAGAGAGTAAACCTTCTGGGAATATACCATACACGCCTCGGGTTAAAAAGGTATTGGCGCTGGCTGGTAAAGAAGCCAAGGCCCTGAATCATTCGTATGTCGGCACAGAGCACGTTTTGCTCGGATTGTTGCGCGAAGGTGAGGGCGTTGCTGCACGCGTGCTTAAATTGCTCGAAGTTGATATTGAGCGCTGCCGTAATGAGATTCTTTCAGAACTGGACCCCAATTTCTCCGGAGATCCAGAAGAAGCTGCCGCAGGCCCAGGCCCCGGGGCATCGGATGAGAAGAAAGAATCCAAGACCCCTGCGCTGAAAGCGTTTGGACGCGATTTAACTGAGATGGCTAAAAAGGGCGAACTCGATCCAGTGATTGGTCGTAAGGATGAGATTCGCCGTGTGGTTCAGATCCTGTGCCGTCGCACGAAGAGTAATCCGGTTATTATTGGTGAAGCGGGCGTGGGTAAGACTGCGATTGTTGAAGGCTTGGCGCTAGAAATTGCCTCAGGTGTCGTTCCAGAGATTTTGGCAGATAAGCGTGTGATCACACTAGATTTGGCACTCATGGTCGCTGGCACGAAATATCGTGGTCAGTTTGAAGAGCGTATCAAAGCAGTGATGGATGAGATTCGACGCGCCAAGAATGTGATTATCTTCATTGATGAGCTGCATACTATTGTGGGTGCTGGTGCTGCCGAAGGCGCAATGGATGCCTCGAATATCTTTAAGCCGGCATTGAGCCGCGGTGAACTGCAGTGTATCGGTGCCACCACTCTTGCGGAATATCGTAAATACATTGAAAAGGACAGTGCTTTGGATCGCCGCTTTCAGTCAGTCAAGGTCGACGCTCCTTCAGTCGAAGACACGGTTTTAATCTTAAAGGGCATCCGGAGTAAATATGAAGATCACCATAAAGTGAAGTTCACTGACGGTGCACTGGAGGTAGCAACTAAACTATCTGAACGTTATATTACTGCTCGTTTCTTACCTGATAAAGCTATCGACATCCTGGACGAAGCAGGTGCGCGTGCACGTATCGAGTCGCTGAAGCGTCCCCCGGAAATCGAGGAGATGAATGTGACGATTGAAGATGTCTGTGCGAAAAAAGAAGATGCGATTAGTGGGCAGCACTTCGAGGAGGCCGCTAAATTCCGCGATGAGGAAAAGCAACTACGTCAAAAACAAGTCGACATTATCGATGAGTGGAAGAAGAGCCGCGAAGAGACCAAAATCGTGGTGGACGAAGAAGATATGCTCGAAGTGGTTTCTGCGTGGACGGGTATACCGCTGTCACGCATGGAGCAAAAAGAAAGCAAAAAGTTGCTCAAGCTCGAGAGTCATTTACAGACTGAGGTCATCGGCCAAAATATGGCGACCGAAGTGGTCTCCAAAGCGCTTCGTCGTTCTCGTGCTGACTTAAAAGACCCGCGCCGTCCGATTGGTTCGTTTATGTTTCTTGGGCCCACTGGTGTCGGTAAAACATTACTAGCAAAAGTGTTAGCGGAAGAGATGTTTGGTAATCAAGATGCCATCATTCAGATTGATATGTCTGAATATATGGAAAAGTTTTCAGTTTCACGTTTGGTGGGTTCACCCCCGGGCTATGTAGGTTACGAAGAGGGTGGTCAGTTGACTGAAGCAGTTCGCCGCAAGCCATATTCAGTGGTCTTGTTTGACGAAATCGAGAAAGCTCATCCAGACGTAGTTCAGTTGCTCTTGCAGGTGCTCGAAGAAGGCCGTCTGACAGATAGTCTCGGACGTAAGATCGATTTCCGTAATACGATTTTGATTATGACCTCGAATGTGGGAGCTGAAATTCTTCAACGTAACACGTCGATGGGCTTCGGTATCGAAGATAATGCTGAGAATGAATATGAGAAGATTCGCGAGAAGATTCTCGATGAGACCAAGCGTGTCTTTAAACCAGAGTTTTTGAATCGCTTGAATGAGTTGGTGATTTTCAAGTCACTTGGACGTGAGGATATGAAGGCAATCGTCGAGCTCGAATTGCGTAACGTGTCGAATCGTTTGAAGGACCAAGGTCTGGTGTTTGATTTCTCGGAGGCAGCAAAGTCATTCTTAATCGATAAAGGATACGACGTGAAATATGGTGCGCGTCCACTGCGCCGTGCGATTGAGCGTCATCTCGAAGATTCTTTGGCTGAAGCCATTCTCGGAGGAGAAATCAAAGGTGGTGAAGTCATTCAGGTCGATGTGCAGGATGATCATCTGAGTTTCGAGCAAGAACAGCACGTGTCCGGTGCCGCCGGTTCATAACTGTAACAAGTTTCTAATTACAAAAAGGCTGCAGGTGACTGCGGCCTTTTTTGTCGATGTGCGGCTACTCGTGCGACTACTTGGGTTGGAAGAAGCGTTGCTGCTTTTCGCTGATCGGCAGGCCGACTTTATCCATTGCTTTCAACATATCTTCCCATGCCATGCGCTTAGTCTTCATCGTATCATTAAAGAGCAGATAAGAGGGCTGGAAAGTGAAGACAAGGGGGATTTTCTCGAAGGTTTGCCATGTGCCACGAATAGCGGCCATCTTACGATTGGGACCTGCTCCTAATAAGCCTAGGACAGTCGCGTTGCCAAGGCCAATGATGACTTTAGGCTGCACGATTTCGAGTTGAGCCTTCAAGTAGGGCAGGCAAAATTCCATTTCGTCCTGAGTGGGTGGGCGATTGCCGTAGGGCTTATCGTGTTCCGGTCGCCACTTTAGGATATTGGTCATATAAACCGCCTCACGCGAGAGACCCATGGCACTTAATATTTTGGTTAAGAGCTCACCGGACTTTCCTTGGAAGGGACTGCCCACTGCTGCTTCTTCCTCGCCGGGGGCCTCGCCACAATAAAATATATCAGCAGTGAGGGCACCCTCGCCGAAGACGATTTTTTCGCCCGGTCGCAGCCGCTCCTTGCATGCCGGCGAGTTCTCCACCTGCTGTTGGAGCCATTGCATTTGAGTCGCGGCGTTGCCTTCCGGTAGTTCGACCGTTGCGGCGTTGGGCAGCGGGGTGATTGTGGGCACAGCTTTTTTACGTGGTGCTAGCTCCTCTGGAGCTGGTGCGTTGGGCTTATGGCCCGAGTTCATTGCGGCTTGCAGGTCAATGGCGGGCACGGGCGGCGCGATTGGCTGTGCCGCTGGAGTCGCAATGGGTGCCAGTAATGCCATTGTGCTGTCTTCGATGAAGACACGATCCATTCCTTCAAGCTGTAAGCGCTTGAGTTCCTCATAGATTGGATCGAGATCGGTAGACATATTGCTGAACCTTGACCAAGCAGCCACGAGCGTCCAGCTACTTTTCTGGTGCGAGGCGAATTATGTATTTGCACGCGTTATCAGCGGCATCGATTAACGGTGAATTGCCTGTTGGCGTGTTTGCATCGGACGGATCATTTGAACGACTACTGGGAGGACTGACAGTGCGAGGATCAAAAAAGCGAACAGAATTAGGCTTTCAACTGCACCCTGTACAAAGAGAATTCCAGCGCCGATTAACCAACCAATGCCGCTGAGTGTGTCGCTTAGAGTGCTATTTAACAGACTTTGAACCAAGTAGCTAGCGCCAAGAAAGACTGCTAATAGAGATGGAATGCTATAGGGGTTGATACTTTGTGATGTGAATACCACGACAAGGGCGATGAGCATTGCGATTGCCGATGTGCCCCAGATGACTAGATTGCGCTGCAAGCTTTTCTGAAAACTGCTTTCTTGAGACTTTATTCGCAAAAATACGAATGTAGCAACAGCTGCCATGGTGAGTGTGAGGGTCCATACGTAGAGCACTGAATTAATTGGCACTGCATACACTTGAACGAAGTATTCCAGTGTGAAGCATTTTGCGAAGATCAGCCCCCATAGGATGACAATTAGTGATTTGTTGTGTGTGGTGGTATGTCTGGATACGGTCATGATTTTACTTTAATCAATTATCTCAAGAGTGCGACGCAGTGCTGTATTATGAATTTATTTTTATTATTATACTGGGTTGATCATGGCTATGAGCATACAGCCAAAATTCTTAATTAAAAATAGCTCTTGGTCTTTGAATATGATTCACATCCTTTATGCTAGGATAAGATATTAAGAAATAGGTAAAAGATTTTTTACTTATACCGCTTCACTGAGAATTAGTTTCCGCTCAATAAAGCAGTGTGAACCAGCCTTTTAGGGATTGAGATTTAAGTGTTATTTATCGTGCCTTAAAAAGCCAAGCCCCTGAACTCTGATTGGTGCCAAGACCTTCGAAAGGTGATCGAAGCACGCAGAGCTTAGGCCTCGTCGTTGCTGAGCAGAAAAGGGTGCAGTGCTGATAGCATTCGCTCGGGGACAGAACCGACGATGTAAGTTCCGTCATCTCGCGCCTCTTCTTTGCGCACGCCACCTTCGCGGTGTAGGCGAGCGACTAAGTCATAACGATCATGCGGTATGAGCAAGCGCAGTTGCGCAAAGTCACTTTCGACAATGGCTTCGATGCACTCTAGCAATTCAGGGATACCTTCCCCGGTCTGTGCGCTGACAAAGAGTGCTTCTGGATACCTAAAAGACAGGGTAAGGCGTATATCCTCACTCCAAAGGTCGTCGATTTTGTTGAAGACCGTAATGATTTTCTTTTTATCGGCACCGAGTCCATTGAGTACCGAAAGGGTGGTTTCTGCATGGGCTTCGATCTCCGGGCTGTTAACATCCAGCACATGAATCAAAAAGTTAGAGACAACCGCTTCCTCTAGAGTCGCTTTAAAAGCATTGACTAAGCGGTGTGGCAGATTGCGCACAAAGCCGACTGTATCGGTTACAATGAGAGGCTGCCCACTTGGTAGCGGGCAACGGCGCGAGGTGGGGTCGAGCGTGGCGAACAGCTTGTCCTCCACGAGAATGTCCGAATTTGTTAACTGGTTAAGTAACGAAGATTTACCGGCATTGGTGTAGCCAACGATTGCGCAGGTCGGCACGGGCACGGTCATGCGCTTTTTGCGCTGCACATGACGTTGCTGGATCACGCTTTCGAGCTCACGCTTCACGCGTGTGATTTGTGTGCGCACCATGCGTTGGTCCAGCTCTTGCTGGGTCTCGCCAGCATCTCGTTGCGTCGAGCCACCGCCACGTTGACGACTTAGGTGCGTCCATGCGCTTTTCAGGCGTGGTAAATTGTATTCGAGACGCGCCAATTCCACTTGCAAGACAGCTTCTTTGGTTTGCGCACGCTTGCCAAAAATATCGAGAATCACCTCTTGGCGATCGATGACCAAGATATTGTCATCCGCGGCTTGCTCCCAGTTCCGCTGCTGTGCTGGAGTGAGCTCATTATCTAACACGATGACGTCGCAATTATGCGCTTTCGCTTGTTCGATCATCTCTTCGGCCTTGCCTGTACCAAGCAGGAATTTTGCCTGAGGTTTACGGATTGAGAGTTGTACTTCGTGCTGTATGCCGATGCCGAGGGTGGTGACGAGTTCACGCAGCTCATCGAGGAGGCTGCGTGTCGTTGCGTCGTCCCGACCGGGAAGGGTGATGCCGATGAGCATGGCCCGTTCGACCATTCGTGGTTTTTCTTTAACGTCGTGCACTAGGTTTTGGTTTTAAATGAGTGATTTAAATAATCTACTACCTTTGTTTCTTAAAACAAACCTGAATTGTAAGCATTTTTTAAGTTCGCGCAAAAGCCTGTGAATGGTTCAAGTTTTCGAATGCTTAAAGCTCATGACCTGTTTGATTTTCCCGAGTCCTTGCCATTTAAGCGAGTCTTCTCTACCGAACTCGCTCCGTGGCAGTGGATACCGCTGATTGCTCAGGCACTGAACGCATTCCAGTTTGAATCGCTTCGAGGTGAGATCCCCCCTGGGCTACATGTAGAAGGGCAGGTTTTTATTCATCCATCAGTTAAGTTGCCGCCATTTGGTTCGATCACTGGCCCTGCTTATATCGGCGAGGGCTGTGTATTGCGACCAGGCGTTTATATTCGTGGCTTCGTGATTGCGGGTGCGAATTGTGTGTTGGGTAACTCTTGTGAATTTAAAAACTGCCTGCTCCTAGATGGAGTGCAGGTACCCCATTTTAGTTATGTTGGCGACAGTGTACTCGGCAATAAAGTGCACTTGGCCGCTGGAGTCACGTGTTCGAATCTACGTCTAGATCAATCCGAAGTGCCTGTGCAGTTGCCAGATGGTTCGCGCTGTGGTTCTGGCCTGCGTAAACTCGGTGCACTCGTCGGTGATGGCGCGGAGGTGGGCTGCCATTCGGTGTTGAATCCTGGATCAATCCTTGGGCGACGCTCACTGGTAATGCCGACGATGGCGTTTCGCGGTTATCTAAAGGCGAATTCAATCGCCTCCATTAAGGAGAAAATCGAGACTGTTTCGCGTAACGACTGAGCTAGCTCGACTTGCGCTACAAACCGAAGGCTGCTTTGAGTTCGACCAGACTGCTGAAGGCTGCTTCAGCTCCAGCCGCTAGCATCTCGTCGGTGCTATGTGCGCCGGTGGCGATGCCGTAGCAGGGGAGCCCCGCATTGTGAGCGGTTTCGATATCAGTTGGTGAGTCGCCGATCATGCAAGCACCTGTTGCGGAGGCGTTGATTTGATCCAATACATAGCGCGTCAGTTCTACCTGTGGCTTGTGCCAATCCGTGTCGGTGTTGCCGATGCAGATGGGTATGTATTTGGAGAAGCCGGCATATTCGCTGACTCTGCGAGCAGTGTCACCGTGTTTATTAGTGAAGATGACTTGCGCGATATTTGCTTTATTGGCGCTTTCGATCAGCTCCAGTCCGCCGGGTAAGATAATCAAACCATCGAACATGATCTCTGGGAAGCGTAGCCGAAAGCGTTTCGCAGCTTCGTCTAAGCCTGCATCATCAATAAACAACGCCATGGTTGATGCCATCGGCCCACCGAGGCTTCGGCGTATCACTTCGGGGTCGGGAATGCCGCCACCCATTGCTTCGATGACGTCGCCGTAAGCACGAATGATCGCAGCTGTTTGGTCGATCAAGGTGCCGTCCATATCCCAAAGGATTGCCTTTGGCCGTGAGAGTGTCGGAGTCAGTGGCATCTAGGCTTTGGTGGTTTCGGGGGTGAGATTGAATAGTGCGGCTCCAAGCTCGTATAGGTCTGCATAGATGCCGGCTGCTTGTGTTGCCGCAGACAATTCAGCTTTGGTATGGCTGCCTGTCGCGACGAGGTAAGTTTTGAGCTGGCCTGCTTCTGCGGCGGCGAAGTCAAAGGGCGAGTCGCCGATGAGAATAGTATCTTCGGAGGACGCTTTTAAGCATCCGAGTGCATGGGCAGTGAACTCTGGGTCGGGCTTGCGGTAAGGGGTGTCTCCGGTGCCGATAATCGCATCTAGGTACTGTGCCTGTCCTAGAAAGTCTAAAATTGCGCGCGATTGATTACCATTTTTATTGGTAAAAACAGCGAGCTGGTAGCCGCGTTGTTTAAGTTCGTTCAGTATCCAGTTGGATCCTGGTAGTGCGATCAGGTCTTCAAACATGAATTGCTCGAAGTGATTTTGGAATATTGGTAGCGCGGTATCGACGTATGCTTCACCCAGCAATATCCCAAGAGTCACTGGCGCAGAGCCACCGACAGTCGCTCGTACGGTGTCATAGTCTGACTCTGGCAGGTCGAGCTGCTGTTGTGTCAACACGACGCAACGATGAATGGTGGTAAAATGGTCTATCAGTGTGCCGTCTAAGTCGAAGAGTACTGTTTTCATATAAAAATATTTTGATTTAGCTCTATTGTTTGAGAAACTAGAGACCTTATGGGTGTTTTACGATTACTAGCAAGTGCACGTAAACGCTCATAGGCATTTAATGATGGGTATTGGCATCGTGAGTGCAGGACCATAGTTGTATTCAAGCTTAGGATTTATGGCACGAATCGAGTGGTTGCGCTTGCTCGCTTTATCCGTAATAGACAGCTGCGAGCAAGACCTTACAGATTAAGCTTTATCCGCGATTCGCTACTGCGGGTGGCTGGATTCAACTCCCTTTGAGTGGCGCGTTACGCGCTGACATCCTCGAGGTGTAATTAGGGCGGGGAAATTTGCCATAGAGCTTGGAATCCTTTGCCAGCTCTCACTCAACTGGCAGAAATCGAGGTGGCTGTTGAGGGCCCTGCAGATCGGATTTTCAGTTCACTAAAAAAAAGATAAAATTCCTCTAAAGGACTATTGACAAGTGGGCGATCTGGAAGAGCATATCGGCTTTTCTTTAGGGATGTGCGCTTTGTATATTTCTCCAGATGGTGGCTATAGCTCAGTTGGTTAGAGCACCGGCTTGTGGTGCCGGGGGTCGCGGGTTCAAATCCCGTTAGCCACCCCATTTTATTCCGCAAATGTTAGTTCAAAGCCCGATGGGCATAGGAGCATCATAGCTGGCGCGTTGTGCCATTGGTTTGCTTCGTACGGATAGGCTTTACTGTAATCGCTACCTTTTTGCGCTGCGTAGCTCGAACTAGGTGAATGAATGATTCACATTTTTGTCTCTCAATCACTGCCAGCCAAGTGCTTGCTGTTTCGTGGTAGCAACAAAAAAAGTCCCCGCTCTTTCGAGTCGGGGACTTTTGTTAGAAGTATGTTGCGGTAAGCTTATTTGCGTTTCGCTTCTTCGCGCTCAAGCGCTTCCTTGATGACGATTTCGGCAATATTCTTCGGACATGCTGCGTAGTGTGAGAACTCCATGGAGAACTGACCGCGGCCGGATGTCATGGTGCGAAGCGCACCGATGTAACCGAACATTTCACTCAAAGGAGCGTCTGCCTTGATGCGAACACCCGTGTTGGAAGGCTCTTGAGTCTTGATCATTCCGCGGCGGCGATTCAAGTCACCAATAACATCACCCATCTTTTCCTCTGTGCAGAAGACGTCGAGTTTCATGACTGGTTCAAGGATCTGTGGACCAGCCTTTGGAAGTGATTGGCGGTAGGCTGCCTTGGCTGCCGTCTCGAAAGCAACTGCCGAGGAGTCAACTGCGTGGAATGCACCGTCGAGGAGTGTGACCTTGAAGTCCAAGCAAGGGTAGCCGGCGAGCACGCCTTTTTCCTTGGAGAACTTGAAGCCCTTTTCAACTGCTGGCCAGAATTCGCGAGGAACGTTACCACCGACAACTTTGGATTCGAATTGGAAACCTTCACCTGGCTCGAGTGGCTCAAGCTTGTAGAGGATCTTAGCGAACTGACCTGAACCACCGGACTGCTTCTTGTGTGTGTAAGAGTCTTCGAGTGTGTTGGTGATACTCTCACGATAAGCAACTTGTGGCTTACCGATGATCGCTTCAACACCGTAAGTGCGTTTCAGGATGTCGACCTTAATATCGAGGTGAAGTTCACCCATGCCGCGAAGAATGGTTTCGCCGGAGTCTTCGTCGGTTTCGACGATGAAAGTCGGGTCTTCTGCGACCATCTTACCGATCGCGGTGCCCATCTTCTCAGAGTGTGCTTGATCCTTAGGCTTAATCGCAATTGAGATAACGGGCTGAGGGAATACCATCGGCTCGAGAGTCGCTGGGTGTGCAGGGTCGCAAAGTGTGTGACCTGTTTGCACGGCCTTCATGCCGAGGAGTGCGACGATGTCGCCCGCTTGTGCGGAATCGACTTCATTACGCTCGTTGGCGTGCATTTCGATGATACGACCGATACGCTCTGTCTTACCTGTGAAAGTGTTGAGCACGTTGGTGCCCTTTGCAATCTTACCGGAGTAGATGCGGGTGAAAGTCAAGGCACCGTATTTGTCATCCATGATCTTGAATGCAAGTGCACGGAAAGGTGCTTTGACATCAACGATCGCGAACTCACCTGTTGGTGTGCCGTCAGCATTGACTTCAGGTTGTGGCTTCACTTCGGTTGGGCTCGGCAGGTAGTCGATTACGGCGTTGAGCACGTTTTGAACACCCTTGTTCTTAAAGGCAGAACCACAGAGAGTCGGGAAGAAATCGAGGTTGATCGTGCCCTTGCGGATGCACTTCTTAATGATAGCCATATCTGGCTCATTACCTTCGAGGTAAGCTTCCATCGCGTCGTCGTCTTGCTCAACAGCAGTTTCGATCAGCGCCGCGCGGTATTCTTCGACCTTGTCGACCATGTCCGCAGGGACGTCTTGGATCTCGTAAGCCATTGGGTCACCGGAATTGTCCCATACCCATGCCTTACGTGTGAGGAGATCAACGACACCCTTGAGTGCGCTCTCTTCACCGATTGGCAGCACCATAACGAGTGGCTTTGCGCCAAGAATCGTTTTGACTTGCTCAACAACTTTGTAGAAATCGGCACCGATACGGTCGAGCTTGTTGACGAAGATCACACGAGCGACTCCGGAGTCATTGGCGTAGCGCCAGTTGGTCTCGGACTGAGGCTCAACGCCGCCGGAACCACAGAAAACACCGACGCCACCGTCGAGCACTTTGAGTGAGCGGTAAACTTCAACAGTAAAGTCAACGTGTCCTGGCGTATCGATGATATTGAATTGGTGGTCGTCCCAGAAACAGGTAGTCGCAGCTGATTGGATCGTGATGCCACGCTCTTGCTCTTGTTCCATGAAGTCAGTGGTCGCAGCACCGTCGTGCACTTCACCCAACTTGTGAATCTTGCCAGTGAGCTTCAAAATACGCTCGGTTGTCGTTGTTTTTCCGGCGTCAACGTGTGCGAAGATACCAATGTTTCTGTATTTTGATAGGTCGGTCATGATCTTATCTGATGTATTTTAGGAGAGTGTTTACTACGTTAAATGAGGGTTTTGCATACGCGAGTATCACCCACGAAATTCCAAAAAAAAGGCGGAGATTAGGGCTGATTCTGAATACTGCAAGGCAAGAAAACAGTGGATTCACTCGCTTGTATCGTTGTGGCGTTGATTTAATAGAATCAGGCTTTCTGGTTGAACTAATATGCATCTCTCAGGATCTTTCTAGTGTGATCCATGACTCCTACCATATTAACGGTCAATTTGTCGAATCCCCGCACTATAGCACGATCTCGGTGATCATCCCTGCCATCGGCGAAGCGATTTCGACGATCCCCTGACAGTTCGCCCGAGCAGTTCGTGGCCGCGATTGCTGCCGCAGTGGCCATTCAACCGAGCTGGCGGCACTACCAGCATTTTCCTAGAAAAAGCATTTGCATGTGCTCGCGAATAAAATCCGTCAATAATTTGAACCTTTGGCCCATTTTATCATAAAAGAGCAGGCCAAAACACTGATTTTAGCTACGATTTTGAGCCAACAACACGGAATACGGACTTACATCGTCGGTATTCTCGAATGATATCAATGAGGCGATAAATCTATTCGAAGCACTTAACTTTGGCGAAACGTATATTAACTATGAGCGTTTCGAGTCGATAACGGTGATCACGCTGGTTGCCGCAAATCGGGCATCGGTGGTGCGGATACTAAGCACGGCGCGTATGGATTTATGCAGACACAGGGGTTTATCTCTAGCGCACGTAGCAGCTAAAAGAGCCACGCACTCGGCATGCTTGGCTAACCTTTATTGGACGCGCTTAGTAAGAGTTGGCACTACATCAGGCTGCTCTGCCGCGGTTTAGGTTTGCCCCAGAGCCCTTAAGCCCTTGTTTTTATCGGTTTTTCAATTCGTTCCCACTGATGACACCTGCACTCAAAATCTACGACACGACTCTACGTGATGGCACCCAAGGCGAAGGAGTTTCTTTTACTGTCGCGGCTAAAATTCGCGTCGCTGAGAAGCTGGACCAGTTTGGAATTGATTATATCGAAGGTGGTTGGCCGGGCTCGAACCCACGTGATATGGCGTTTTTCGAGAAAGCAAAGAAGCTTAAGTTGAAGCATGCCAAGATCGTTGCTTTTGGTTCCACTCGTCGCGCTGGTCTTAAGGCCGGGGAAGATCCGCAGTTGCAGCTATTGCTCGATGCGAAAACACCGGTAGTCACCATTTTTGGTAAGACTTGGTTGCTGCATGTCACGGAGATTATCCGCACGACTGCCGAAGAGAATCTTAAGATGATCGAAGACTCGGTACGCTTCCTGACTAATAATGGTCGCGAAGTGATTTACGATGCGGAGCACTTTTTCGATGGCTATTGCGACAGCCCAGAATACGCGATCCAAACCCTTGAAGCCGCGCAACGTGGTGGTGCGATCAACTTGACACTTTGCGACACCAATGGCGGTCAGCTTGTCAGTCAGATCCAAGCAATTGTCAGCAAGGTCGTGGCACATTTCCCGAATACGCCTGTTGGCATGCATTGTCATAATGATTCTGGTCTCGGAGTAGCATTGTCGCTCGCGGGGATCGAATCAGGCGCAGCTCTGGTGCAGGGCACGATGAATGGTTTCGGTGAGCGTAATGGTAATGCCAATCTCAGTACTATTATCCCAAATTTGATCTTGAAGATGGATGCGGATCTGAACTGCGCACCTAACTTGAATAAACTGCGTGATCTTTCGTTGTTTGTCGATGAGATGGCCAATCGTGCCTCGGATTCGACATTGCCATTTGTTGGCGCGAGCTCTTTTGCTCATAAGGGAGGGGTACATGCGGATGCCGCCGCAAAAGTAAAACACAGCTACGAGCACATCGCGCCAGAGCTGGTGGGTAATCACACACGGGTGTTGGTTTCCGATATGTCCGGGCGTAGCAGTGTAATGATGAAGGCTAAGGAAATTGGGGTCGATCTCGACTCGCGTTCGCCGGAGTTGAAAGAATTTCTCGGTGAGTTGAAGGAGCTAGAATTTAAAGGCTACGAATACGAAGCTGCCGATGCATCTTTCAAATTACTGCTGAATCGATTTCTAAAAGGTAAAGAGCCTAATTTTGAGCTTGTTGGCTATCGTGTGACGGTGAGTCACCTAGCGACTTCAGGTCGAGTCGTATCTGAAGCAACTGTGCAGGTCAAGATTGGCGACGAAGTGCATCATACAGTGGCCGAGGCCAATGGCCCTGTCGGCGCGCTTGACCATGCCTTACGTAAAGCGATCGCGCCCGTGTTCCCAGAGATCATGGCGGTTGAACTGATCGACTATAAAGTGTGCATTCTCGAGACTGAGCAGGGGAGCGATTCGATCACTCGTGTGTTGATTGAGTCCACTGACGGCGAAGCGACTTGGGGTACTGTCGGTGCCAGTGATAACATCATCGATGCCACATGGCGCGCGTTGGTGGACTCCGTAGAATATAAGATCCTGCTTGATTCGGAGGCGTAGGCCGTGAACTGGGTCATCACGCTCCTCCCGCATGGGAGCGAACTTTCTGTTGCAGGTGAATGGTTTTACTTTTTGGTTCATCGTCGATTAGTGGGAAAGTCTCGATTGAAACGACAGACCGTTTCATCTAATAGGCAACAGGTCCCTAATCGGGGCTTGTTTGAGCCATTGGCCGCAATAGGAGAGTGTGCGACTCGCCCACATTGAACCTGTGTTGCTGTAAGGAGGGCGAGTCGCCCACATTGATTCTGTGTTGCTGCCAAGGAGGGCGACTCGCCCACATTCATCTTCAATTACTGCAAAGGAGGACGATTCGCCCTCCCTGCTTTACTCACTAATCGAGCATGAATCTTGTTTTACGCGCCCATACACAATCGATCAGATTCAAACTGCATCGTCTCGATTGTCTCAAATGCATAAATCGCGTCAGCCATTACCCACTACCAACTCCGTGTCGGTGCAACGCGTAGCGTTTCGTAGCGACTGACATCAACTTCTTGCACAAAGCGACTTGGGTTGAGGCGTATCACCGTATTGCCTTGTTGATTGAGCATCGGGTAAGAAAGATAGAGTTCCTCCATGGCACGGGTGACGGCTACGTAAAATAGACGGCGCTCTTCTTCCAGGTCGCCATCATCGATGGTGCGCTTAAGTGGAAACAGTCCATCGGCAAGTCCGATGACAAATACGATCGGGAACTCCAGACCTTTAGCTTGGTGAATGGTGGTCAGACGCAGGCAGTTTAAGGCTTCAGTTGAGTCGCGCTCGTTACTTTCAGAGGCGAGCAGCACGAGCTGCGAGAGCAGTTCTTGCATTGTGTCGAAGCGGCTGGCGAAACTGATCAAACTCTGCAAGTCGTCGGCGCGTTCGGTCCAGTTCGGATAGATCTCGCGAATGAAGGAGCTATACCAGCCGTCGAGGGCGAGTTGCACGATCGCTTCGGGCGTTTCACTTGTCAGTGCCACGGACACTTCGCGAAGTGTTTCGGCCAAGGACGGCCATTCCTCCTTGGCGTCGTTGGGCACCTTTTTAAGTACTGCTGCGGATGTTAGGACTTCACAGAAATCCTTCTCCTCCTTCTCGGCGAGTTTTTTGGTGAATGCATGGATACGCTCTGCGGTCTTGGGTCCGACCTTGGGTAGCAGGCAAGTGAAACGTGCAAACGCAGAGACGTCGGCAGGGTTGGAGGCGAAGCGCAGCTGTGCGGAGAAGTCGCGGATGTGGGATTGCTCAAAAAAGCGCACGCCACTAGTGATTTGGTAATCAATACCACGGCGCGAGAGCTCCATTTGCAGATCCATCGCTTGGTAATGCGCGCGGTAGAGCACCGCGACTTCGGAAAGGTCACGACCTTCGTCGATCAGGCCTTCGATGCGCTGGATGATGAAATTGGCTTGGCCACGCGCATCCATGACAGGCGTGAAATAGGGCTTCTCACCATCGGGGCGCACGGGGCGCAGCTCTTTGGAGTAGCCCATGCCGGCTGGTTGTGCGGAGAGCACAGCGTTGGCAAATTCGAGAATTTGCGGAGAGCTGCGATAGTTCGTCTCGATCTTATGAATCGTCGCTCCGGGGTGGCGCTCGGTGAATCGCATGATGTTGTCAAAATCCGCACCGCGCCAGGTGTAGATACATTGAGCATCGTCACCTACGGCCATGATCTGGTGGTGCACGCCGAGGATGTCGACAATCTCGGATTGTAGGCGGTTGGTGTCTTGAAATTCGTCGACCAAAATGTGCTTGAAGCGTTGCTGATATTGCGCCGCTACCTCGGGGTGCTCGCGCAGGAGCTTAAGTAAGTACTCGAGCAGATCATCGTAGTCGACAACCTGATGCTCTAGCTTGGTTTTGCTGTAGACCTTGTAGATGTCGGCGATCTTCTGCGCCATGCCTTCGAGGAAGGGGTAGTGGTCGTCAGCTTCTTCGAAAACGGTACGGCAGGTATTGCGCGCATAGCTGATCATGTTGTGCACGACCTTCGGCTTCGGGTTGTTCTTACCTTTGATGAATGTGGGGTCGACCGTGTTGATCGCATTTTTCAGCAGGCTCTCTGACTCGCTCTGGTCGAGAATGGTGTAGTTGCGCTGGAGGCCGACCGCCTCGCCATGCACGCGGAGGATGCGCTGCGCGATGCTGTGGAAGGTGCCGCCCCAGAGCTGGTGTTTTTTGACGCCGGTCAGGTCTTCCACACGTTCCAACATTTCCTTGGCGGATTTGTTGGTAAAGGTAAGCAGCAGGATTTCGTAAGGTTTGATGCCTTGGTGTATCAGGTAGGCGACACGATAGGTTAAAGTGCGTGTCTTGCCCGAGCCCGCACCAGCAAGGACGAGCGCGGGGCCTGGTTTGGCGGTGACGGCGGCGTATTGCTCGTCGTTGAGTTCAGCGCGAAAGTCGATTGGCGCGAAGGCACTGGATTCGGTGTCGTAAAAATCGGTCATTAAAAATGGAGTTAGCAGCTAGAAGTGGGTCGTGAGTCGCTGACTTCGCTCCCCTACCTATTGCATCTAGGATAATGCGGCGGAGGGCAAAGTGAAAATGACCAATCATCGTCATCCTTTTGGGATTATTGAATTTAACCACAGAGGAATTCATTCAGTTATTCAAATAATACAGGCCTTTTTCGTTAGCGCTATAAAAGGATATTTTCCCATGCGAATGAACTCACGGCCCGGAGTGCCCACCTCTTTTCGGTTAAACCTGTCTGAGCAAAGGGGGCATGTGCTTTCTTTTGTTTAATTTGACCATGTCAATCTGTCCATTTTGTTTGCAGCTTCATCGTTCGTTTCTCTACTACTTAGCAACTATGCAAATCATTCCTTCTAGTATGCTTCCAGAGCGCGACCAAGACGCGCTGCGTGTTTTCCTAGAGGGTTGTCGGGAGTCGGCGCGAGCTAAGCAGCATTTTCAGATCGCGAGTATTTCGTTGGCGGTGAAGCATATTGCGCCGCTGGCTGTGTTGGGATCGATTTACGAACCGAATGAGTTGCACTTTTATATCGAGCGTGCGGCCGATGAGGAGGCCCTAGCTGGTGCGGAGGCTGTTGCCGAGGCAACGTTTTCTGGAGTGGATCGTTTCGCTCAGGCGCAGGCCTTTGCGGATGAGATAATGGATAACACGATTGTTGTCGGGGATCTCAATGAACCGTTTACTGGACCGCATTTTTTCACCGCGTTTACTTTTAATGACACCGTGCCTGAGGGCAGCGCCTTTGCGCCGGCGACAATTTTCCTGCCGCGTTGGCAGGTCTCGCGTGTTAAAGGGAAATATGGCGCCGTGGCGAATATTCGTATCGATCCGGACGCAGACCTTGATCAACTGGTGGCTCGGGTGTGGGGTGCGTATCAAAAGTTTTCAATTTTTGATTATTCCTCGACGCCCGTCGAACCTGCGCCTGCGGTCAAGCCGACTACGGTGCAACGCTCAGAGTTGGCGCCGGATGTATATTCGCGAGCGGTGACTGAAGCGCTGCAAGATATTGCCAATGGCGCGTATGAAAAGATCGTGCTGGCGCGTGGAATTAAGTTGCAGGCTAGTGAGCCGTGGCAGCCGCTACATGCCTTAAACTGTTTGCGTGAAAGGTTTGCCGGATGTTTTACCTTTTCGTTTGGCGGCGGAGATGGGCGTAGCTTTATCGGCGCTACGCCGGAGCGTTTATTGCGCATTCGCAACGGCCAGCTTTTAACTGAGGCGATTGCTGGTTCGGCGCCACGCGGTGAGACTGCCGTTGAGGATGCCAAGTTCGCCCGAGACTTATTGGACAGTGACAAGGATTTACATGAGCACGCCTGTGTGCGTGATTCGATTTTACGCCGATTGAAGGCCGTCGGGGTCCATGGACATGCGGATTCTGCGCCGCGCTTATTACCCTTGGCTAATGTGCAGCACCTGCAAACTGCGATCGAAGCGGAAGTGGGCGACGATGTGCACTTGCTTAATATTTTGCAAGAGATGCACCCAACGCCAGCCGTCGGAGGGACGCCTCGCGAAGAAGCAATGCCGCGGATACGCGAGTTGGAGCAGTTGGATCGCGGTCTTTATTCTGGAGTGATCGGTTGGTTTAATCACCTCAATGAGGGCGAAATGATCGTTGGTATTCGTTCGGCTCTGATTGAAGGCACTACGGCTAAATTGTATGCTGGTGCGGGCATTGTAGAAGGCTCGGATCCAGAGAGGGAAACCCGCGAGACCGAGCTGAAGCTACGCGCCTTACTCGATGCCTTGATTGCCTAGGCTAGAGCTGCTCAGCCTTTGATTAAACGATCAATAGCTAGTCTTTCCCTATTATGACAGGGTAGGGGCTCCTCGTCCGGGCGGACTGCAGCTTGATGTATCCAGAGCTTAAGCGGACCTGCCGCTGCTCACCCTTGCCAGTTTTAGCTTCAGGCTGCTAGCCCTGAGCGAGTCATTGTTCGAGCGTCCCTGCACCGAGTGTGATGATAAACTTGGGCAACAGGAGTTCGACATACAACGATGTTACATTCCTTGGTAGTCTACAGGAACTAAAAAACCCTCAGGACTGGAAGTCACTGAGGGCATTAAAATGGCATCCCGTAGGGGATTCGAACCCCTGTTGCCTGGATGAAAACCAGGTGTCCTAGACCGGGCTAGACGAACGGGACGTGATGCGAGATCACGGAAGCTACGTTTCAGCGCATCTCCCGCAAGTCTTTTTTGCTATTATCTGTGGAATTGTGTCCTTCGCGTCATAATACTAATTGCTCGCCAGGCTTAATTGTCGCGCCGTGTTGTGAATCGACCTGTCATTTGGGGGGGGCAGCCGTCTTTGCGCCACTCTGCCATGATTTAGGCGATCAGTCTGGGCGGATTAGCTTGGAACATTATTTTTGATTTTATTGTCGTTTCATACAAGTGATCTACGTTAGTTAATTAACATAAAGAAGAGTTCTATTGGCATAAAGCAAATCGCGGCCGAGGCGGAGGTGTCGATGATGACAGTTTCCCGCGTATTGCGCAATAAATCCAATGTGGCGCACGCGACTGAACAGAAGATTCGTGCTATTGCGAATCGGCTCGGTTATAAACCAAATCGGTTGGTACGTGGCATGCAGAGCGGGCGCAGCGGGATCGTCAGTGTGGTGATGCCAGCAGGGCATGCGATTGCACCTGCGATTCTTGAGGGCGCGTATGATTATTTTGCTGAAAAAGACATGCTCATGGCGCTTGATCTGGTGCATGGACATTATGGTGAAAAAGCGATCGCGGAGCAGAGCAAGGTGATCAATCGCTTGCTGGAAAGTCGCGTCGATGGATTTATTTTTCTGCCGGTCAATGAAGAGGCGAGTCCGCTCTATTTTAAGGAAGTCATCGACCGCAAGATCCCGCTAGTGTTAGTGGATCGCAATACAATCCACTTTGATGCGGATTTTGTTGGAACCGATGATTTTGTCGGTGGCTACGAGGCGGCGCATGTCTTGGCTGAAAATGGCTGTAAAAATGCAGTGCTGATTTCGACGGGCGATTTGGTGAGTACCAGTCGCTTGCGCTCGGAAGGCTTCAAGGCTGGTTTGAAGGCGTTTAAAATGAAGCTGACTGCGAATGTGATTGTATCGAACTTTACGCACAATGCGGATTTAATTGATCATGAACTTTCGAGATGCCAAGGGCAGTTTGACTGTGTGTTCGGGATCGGCGATCGTCTGGCGATCAGTGCATGGCATACTTGCCAAAGACTGGAACTGAAGATTCCACAACAGGTGAAGGTGATAGGATTTGGTGCCTTGAATTTACGTGACCCGCGTGTCGCCTTGTCGTCGTTTGATCAGCAGCCTTATAAAGTCGGACGCGATGCGGCGAAGCTGCTAGTCGAACGCATTGAGAAGGGGCCGTGGAAGCGTAAGCCTAAAGCACGGAGGATTTTGACCATGCCGCAATTTGTCGCAGGAACATCTTGTCTGGCTGGGTGATACATGCAAGTCATCCAATGGAGCCAGTGGACACGAAAGACAGGATGTATTTAAGTCACACTCTTATTTTCGACATTTTTTTAAGTCAGCACAGACGTCTTCGAGCTAGGCATGTAGGTCCCGTTCCATGCGTTGTTCGCGGTACGGACTACATTTAGCTTTTTGTGCAGGCCTTCGCCTCGTCGGACAAATGTTTCTTTGTGCGATGCTGTTTGTATTTGATTGTGGATGAATTTGGCGACGCTTGGGGCAAGAGGGGCGTTGTTTTCTGGCAAGTCCTGAGCACGCCGAAGGCAGACGGTCTGTACGCTTTGCGTTGACCGTTACCGCGCCTATTGAACTTAATGAGTGTCTCATGCGCCTAGATAAATTTGTTTGTAAAAGCACAGAATACACCAAGGACGAGGCTATTCAATTGATTCATGCTGGTCAGCTTAGGGTCAATGGTACGGCGATCATCAGCGAGACGGCACAGGTGCATGAGAACAATACGATCACGCTCAATGGCGAATCCTTGAAAGCTCGGGAATTCCGCTACCTGCTGATGCATAAGTCCTCGGGCACGATTTGCTCGAATGTCGATGAAGGCTACCCGTCGCTCTTCAATTCCTTGCAGATCGAGAAGGTCTCAGAATTACATGTTGCCGGGCGTTTGGATGTCGATACCACTGGTTTAGTGCTGATCACCGATGATGGCCGTTGGACCTTTGATATTATACGACCATCGAATAACTGTCAGAAAGTGTATCGTGTCGGTCTATCTCGTGAGCTGTCGGAAGACCTGATCGAACAGTTTAAAAAAGGTCTGCAACTACATGGTGAATCGCAATTGGCGCGACCGGCAGTCTTACAGATCCTTGCCCCGAAAGAAGCGCGCTTAACCATTACCGAAGGTAAATTCCATCAGGTCAAGCGCATGTTCGTAGCGGTCGGTTATCGTGTGGTGTCTTTGCACCGTGAGCAAATCGGCGAGATTGCTTTAGACGTCCCTCTCGGTAAATGGCGTTACCTCACCAACGATGAAGTGCAGTCGTTTGCTGCGGTAATTTAAGGCGATGGCGCCCAGTGGCGGGTAACATTAAAAACTTCGAGGCCTGCTGAACTAAATAGCATGAACTAAAGCGCGAACTTAAGCGCGGAAATCGCTCGAAACAGCGTGCTGTTGCTTACGCTACGCTGGCACGGCGTCGGCGTGCTCAGGTTTTAGCCGCTGATCAGCGATTCTTAGTTGCGCGAGGCGCTCGAGGCTGTTTTGTATCTGGGGTCCTTTTTTGCTGTGATTTATTGTGCGGTGCCTGCGTGTACAGTTTCAATTGAATCACACTTAGTCACTCTCAGCGAAACCTCCACCCTCAGTCTCTAATGAGCGAAACACCACACATTGATATCGACTACGTCGCCAACCTAGCGCGGCTCGATCTTTCCGACGACGAAAAATCCAAGCTCGGCACCCAGCTCGACGACATTCTCGGCTACTTTGACAAGCTCAACGCTGTCGATGTCGCAGGCGTCGAACCGATGGCCCACGCACATCGCGTCTTCAACGTCTGGCGCGAAGGCGATGAGCCTGGCCCAACTTACGCACCCGAGGTGTTACTCAACATGGCTCCCGAGCAACGCGACAATCAAGTCGTCGTGCCCAAAGTCGTCGAATAAGTGCACTCTATTCTAGTAAAACCACGAATGGACACGAATCATACATGGTGAGTGACTGTAGTATCCTTGGTTGGACTTTCATTTTTAATATATAATTTCTAAAAAATATTCGTGCTAATTGGTGTCCATTCGTGGTTCAAGTTACACATGACCTGAGTTTTTTGTCGCATGTCCGATCTCCATTTCAAAACTATTGCCGAACTCGCCGCCATGCTGGCTGCGGGTGAAACCACCTCCTTCGCTATCACCCAAGCCGTGATCGACCGCACTGCGGCCGTTGACGACAAGGTAAGAGCCTTCCTCTCCACCGACGCCGACGATGCACTGGCTCAGGCCCGGGCCTCTGACGAGCGTCGCGCCGCTGGCAACTCACTCGGGCAGCTCGATGGTATTCCCATCGGCATCAAAGACACACTCGCAGTCAAGGATCAGCCGCTGCGCTGCGCTTCCAAGATGCTAGAGAACTACGTGTCCCCTTACGACGCGACTTGTATCGTCAAGCTGCGCGAAGCGGGTGCCGTAATCTGGGGCCGCCTGAATATGGACGAGTTTGCGATGGGCTCCTCCACCGAGAATTCCGCCTATCACACCACTGCCAATCCGTGGGATCTCGAAACCATTCCCGGCGGCTCCTCCGGCGGTAGCGCCGCCGCGATGGCAGCTGGTGAGGCCATCGCCACCCTCGGCACCGATACGGGTGGTTCCATTCGACAGCCCGCCGCACTTTGCGGTGTGGTCGGCATGAAGCCCACTTACGGACTCATTTCTCGCTGCGGTCTCGTCGCGTTCGCATCCTCACTCGATCAAGTCGGACCATTCGCACGCAGCGTCGAAGATGCCGCGATCTTGATGCAAGCCATGCTGGGCAAAGATCCACTCGATTCCACTTCGATCGCGCCGCAAGGTGACACCAATTACGCGGCAGCCCTCAAGGAAAAGAAGGGCCCGTGGAAACTCGGTGTGCCGCGTGAATTCTTCGGCGAAGGCATTGATCCCGAGGTGAAGGCCAACATCGAGCAAGCCATCGAATGGTATAAGAGCCAAGGTTGCGAGATCGTTGATATTTCACTGCCACACTCCGAGCTCGCTGTTCCTGTTTACTACATCGTAGCGACTGCAGAAGCGTCGTCCAATTTGGCTCGTTTCGACGGTGTGCGTTACACGCACCGCAGTGAAGAGGCCAAAGACGCACTCACACTCTTTACCAAGAGCCGTGGCGAAGGTTTTGGCGACGAAGTGAAGCGCCGCATCATTCTCGGCACTTATGTGCTCAGCTCCGGTTACTACGATGCGTATTATCTGCGCGCGCAAAAAGTCCGCCGCTTGATTCTTGGTGACTTTGAAACAGCCTTCGAGCAAGTCGACGCGATCTTAACACCAACTTCACCAACTCCAGCTTTTAAAAGGGGGGAGCGTGCTGACAATCCACTCGCGATGTATCTCAGCGATGTGTACACCATCTCGGTCAACCTCGCAGGCTTACCAGCGATCTCGATTCCCAGTGGATTCACCGCAAGCGGTCTGCCGATCGGTCTGCAAGTCATCGGCAAAGCCTTCGGCGAAGCCGAAATGTTCGCCGTAGCCAATGCCTTCGAACAGGCTCACGACTACTACAAAGCGGTTCCCGCGTTGTAGAGTGACGAGTAAAAGTGATGGTGAAGAGTGCGAATCACTTGAGCCTAAACTTTCACTTTTTCTTAATTCTTACTAGTTTCACTTATCGCTCTCCGCGAACTCTGCGGTTTAAACTCACGCAACCTAAGCCACTCTCACTTTCACCATCACTTCGCGCGAAGCGCGTCACTACTACAAAGCGGTTCCCGCGTTGTAGAGTGACGAGTAAAAGTGATGGTGAAGAGTGCGAATCACTTGAGCCTAAACTTTCACTTTTTCTTAATTCTTACTAGTTTCACTTATCGCTCTCTGCGAACTCTGCGGTTTAAACTCACGCAACCTAAGCCACTCTCACTTTCACCATCACTTCGCGCGAAGCGCGTAATCACTCCAGTATGGAATACGAAGCAGTCATCGGACTTGAAGTTCACGTGCAGGTTAAAACCCGCACCAAGATGTTTACCGCCGCGCCTTATCACTATGGCGCAGCGCCCAATACGCTAACCGACGCCGTCGTGCTCGGCTTGCCGGGCACCTTGCCAGTCCTCAACCACGCCGCCATCGAGAAGTGCGCCAAGCTCGGCCTGATGCTCGACTGCGAGATCGCCAAAGTCTGCAAGTGGGATCGTAAGAACTATTTTTATCCGGACTCGCCGAAGAACTACCAGCTCACGCAAAACGAAGAGCCGCTCTGCATTGGTGGTAAGGTCGAGATCGAACTTCCAGGACCATCGCGCAATGTCGAGGGCGAGCACCGCTGGGTAATCCTCAACCGTATTCACCTCGAAGAAGATCCTGGTAAACTTACGCACGAAGCCTTTGAAACTGTGATTGATTTCAACCGTGCCGGAGTGCCACTCGCCGAGATTGTGACTGAGCCAGATATGAGCTCGTCCACCGAAGCAGTCGCGTTCTTAAACTGCCTGCGCAACATGATCATCTACGCTGGTATTTCTGACTGCGATATGGAGAAGGGCCAAATGCGTTGCGACGCCAACGTATCCATCCGCCCAGTCGGTTCCGATAAGCTCGGCACCCGCACTGAGATGAAAAACTTGAACTCCATGTCCAACGTCAAGGCATCGATCGAATATGAGATCGAGCGGCAGACCGAGATTCTGGAAGAGGGCGGTACGATCACGCAAGAGACTCGCCGCTGGGATGTCGACAAGGGCATCAGCTTCTCACTCCGCAGTAAGGAAGAAGCTCACGACTACCGCTATTTTCCCGACCCAGATTTGATGCCCGTGCAAATGGACCGCGCCCGTGTGGCCGAGCTCGCCGCCGAGCTGCCAGAGCGTCCCTTGGACAAGCAACGCCGTTACCAGCAAGACTTCGGGTTGCCGTTCACTATCACGTCCGTGCTCTGCCAAGATCGCGAACTCAGTGAATTCTTTGAAGCCGCCCTTGAGACGCATAAAGCACCCAAAGCGATAGCCAACTACATCACCAACGATTTGCTGCGCGAACTGTCCGCAGTGTCCGAGCACGGCGAAAGCGCGCACTCCGTCAGCCAATCAAAGCTCACCCCCGCGCACATCGCGACCTTGGTAAAGATCATCGACGAAGGTGTGATCTCCAAGCAGATCGGCAAGGAAGTCTTCACCGAGATGTTCGCCACCGGCGACATGCCCGACGTGATCGTCGAGAAGAAAGGTTTAAAGCAGAGCAACGACACCGGCGAGATCGAAGCCCTCTGCCGCGCAGCAATAGCTGCTAATGTCAAAGCCGTCGGCCAATATCAGGACGGCAACGAAAAGGCCCTTAACGCCTTGAAGGGCCCCGTCATGAAAGCCACCAAGGGCAAAGCCAATCCCGCCATGCTTGATGAGCTTCTTAAGAAGTTGATCGACGAAGGGTAAGTACGCGCATTCGCCGCTTAAATATAGACGGAGATCTGCCGCAGATGGCGCAGCAACATTGAATTTTTAACGCCCAGCTTCGAATCGGAGTTGGGCGTTTTCGTGTGTCACGGAGTTTAGCCTGCACCGTAGAAGCAACACTCTTGTCGCTTTGCCTCCTGTCGCCCTGATTAACGTTTATTGGGTCTTATACCATGACTTCACTTTTATTGGTGTTACCTGCTATAACCATCATCACTTCTCCCTGTCCTCAGCCCGCAGGGCCCTTTATTATGGCCTTGGGTGCTAGCGCAGTGGTTGTAAATGAAAGCATCATGCTGGAGAAGTAGATATGTGGATTTTTTCACAACCGCTGCGCTAGAGTTTGCGAGAGGGGGAGTGGGGACTCTGGAAAAAATCAGAATTTCTCACTTTTGTTGGTCATCAGAAAACTCGAAACAGAGTCTCGAAGCGATGTGGCTTCTCTTTTGAAAACGGAGTCGAATGGGGCGATTTTACCAGGTAAAGTCATCAATGGGTATTAATCCAGTCGGTAGGCTGATGCCTTTACTAGGATCTTATATTTTGCGTTTGCCTTCTGGCCTGCACCCCGGAAACTGAAACACTTGAAATATTAGCCTGGAGCTCTGTTTGGAGCGGGTAGATTAAAAGACACGCCTCAAGGGAGGCAAAAATATAGAACTTACCTGAAGTGGCTTTCGACTGACGAACCGGCTCGTAAGGAAATGAGATTCACGACGTGCCGAGGCGAGAGGGAACCACTCACCACTTCTGGCAGCATTGGCTGAAACTCCATATAGTTTTCGTCAGAAACAAGCCCGATTCGGCCTCGAGACCCTTTACTGAGCGTCTTAAGCAGCGATTTACCACAGTAAACGCCGGCAAAGCCGCCACCTGAAATGACCACTTCAAGATCTAATTTATTCTGTTTCTCCATATTTTGATAACGTGGTTCGTTTGGGTGCAATCAGCGATTTACAGCCAGATCCGTGCCGAATGTCATATTCGTGAGGGTGGACAGGATTAAAACATGCCAGATTCTTTAGCCAATCCATGCAGAGGGCACAAAACTAGCTATTTAGTTGTATGGATGCCCTTTTACTGGCGCTTGCCTTTTGTTTTGGACTGATTGCACAACAGCTTCGTTTGCCGCCGTTGGTAGGCTTTTAAATTTTCTGGTTTCGTATTACAGGCGATGGGTAAAAATGGCGGTCCGGTGCTGGACGTTATCGCCAACTTAGGTGTGACCTTAATTTTGTTCACGATCGGTGTGAAACTGCGATTGCGGACATTGGCGCGGCCTGAGATCTGGGGGGCACTTCGTTGCATACTGGCGCAGTGCTGTTAGTCTTCACGCCGATTGTGCTGGGAGTGTCGTTATTGTTTACGGTAGGGGCCGGTCTAGATTAGTCGAATGCCCTATTGTTGGCATTTGCGCTTAGTTTTTCGAGCGCGGTGTTTGCGGTAAAAAAGCCTTGATGAGAGTGGCGACATGGGAGCGATGTATGGCCGAATAACGATTGGGATGTTGATCATGCAGGATATTTTGGCGGTGCTTTTTTTGACCTTTTCCACCAGCAAGGTTCCTACGCGGCATGCGATCCCGCTGTTGCTCGCTTTACTGTTTGGGCGAAAATGCTTGAGTGCTTTGATCAGTCGCTCGGGGCATGGCGAGATGATTGCCTTGTGTGGATTGTTTCTCGCACTGGTCGTCGGTGCCGAGAGTTTTGAAGTGGTCGGATTAAAAGCGGACCTCGGTGCTTTGTTTATCGGCGTGCTGGTGGGCTCGCATTCGAAGGCGAAGGAGCTTAGTAAGTCTCTGCTGGGGGTGACGGATCTGCTGCTGGTGGGGTTCTTCTTGCAAATTGGTCTGATGGTGGCGCTGTCATGGGATGCGGTGCTATGGGCCATTCTGCTGATCGCATTACTGCCACTGAAGAGTCTTGCTTTTTTTGTCATACTCACACGATTCCACCTACGTGCCCGCACGGCGTGGATGGCTGCTTTCAACTTGTCGACTTATAGCGAGTTCGGCCTGATCGCGATGGCGCTGGCGTTATCACTCAGTATTCTAATCATGGCACCATTGTCTCGAAAGGCCGAAGCACTCTACGATCCTATCAGCGATTTCCTGAAACGCTTTGAAACCGCTGGTCAGCACCCAGACGACTTGCCCATCCAGACGAAAGGCGAGCGCATTGGAATCTTTGACATGGGGCGAGTGGGAGTGGCCGCTTATAGCACGCTGCAAGATCGTTTCCCGGGGCAAGTGATTGGCTTTGATCGTGATCCTGCATCTGTAGAGATGCACCAACTCGCCGGACGCAATGTGTTGTTGGCGGATTCCACGGATTCGGACTTTTGGGAACGGGTGCTGGTGAATGACAATTTGGACTTAGTGGTGCTGGCGATGCCGAAGCATGGGGCGAATATTCACGCTGCGCAGACATTGAAGCGGCACGAATTCGAAGGTGTGGTGGCTGCGACTGGAAAGTTTGATGACGAGGTCAAGCAGCTACGCTGCGTCGGTTTAGATACGGCATTCAATCTTTATAGCGAAGCTGGTTCGGGCTTTTCCGATCACGTCTTTAACGTATTTACACAGCAGCGCCCTGATCTCGCCAACACGTGGAACTCGCGTGAAGAATGACTGGAGAGTCCGAATCGATGTTATTGACGGTTTGAACGATTCGTCCGTCATCGTTGGCTGCAGGTTAAATGTTGGGAGCGTTTCGCACTGCAGCGCCATCGAGGTGATTTGCACGTCATCGGAAAGCTTACAGCGAGGTACGCAGGCAGTTTACCGACGTGTAGTGCATCGTAGAATCTAAGCTAGCTTGCCGATCCTAATGCTTGCTTGAAATGTCCTTGAGTATGGCTCTCCCGATTTATTTTAGGAAACCTAGTAAGTCTGGGCAGTGCGGTTCGATTGCTATGCAGTGACTATTTCAGACTTAACTAAGCTCGATGATCGAGCAATCGATCGTATCATTGCGTTGGCATGGGCAGATCGTGTACCCTTTGAAGAGATTGAGGCGAAAACGGGACTGCGCGAATCAGATGTTATCGTTACAATGCGACGACATTTAAAACCGAAGAGTTTTCGTATCTGGCGAGCCCGTGTTAGCGGTCGAGGTACGAAGCATCAAAAACGCTTCCGTAAAGATCAGAAAATGATTCATTTACAAACCCATGAAGCGCTACACCAAACAACTTGAGCCTGATTTACCACTTTTAGCGGTTGATCTGGGCTACAGTGCGCGCTCGAAGTCTTGCGGAGTAGCGTGGTCAGGTGGCGCTGTCGTCCAGTCATTAGAGTTTGGGGAGTGCATTGAAGCAGTTGCTCAACAGCTTTCTAATGTGGGGCGACACACGCTCATTCTTGAGGCGGTACTATCCACTTATCATGCGATTCAAGGGAACCCGATGATTCGTGGCGAATTTGAGAAAGGGCGTGGATGGTATCATGGCCCAGGTGTCACCACGTTTGCAGCAGCCCTACGCTTTGTATGCGAGTTGGATCGAGTCTTACCGAATGACTTGCGGCCGATCCCCTTGGTCGAGGGTTTCTTAAGTTATAAACCAGTGCGCACAGCGCATTCAGAAGATGCACTGCGCTTGCTGGTGGAATTTGATCAGGCAGAGTGCTTTGAGGCGCTAGCTGAAAGTGAGCCTATTTGCGATTTGCTCGATGGAGTGCCACAGATACGCCGTTACAATAAGCCTGCCTGACGTCTGCTCTGCTCAGCAGTGCTGAGTGCGCTCGATCGATGGCAGCAAGTGGCCGTGCCATCTTCGGCAGCCCTTCGCAGCAAGCCGTTTTCGATTCAGAGCGGAAAACATTTCGACATCAGTCGTTCTCTGAGTTCTGCTATTGGCTTTGAAGTCTGCTCCTGTGGTCCATTTCGTGCGGTTTCATTTTATATTTTCACTTATGCCATTTTCCCAATTCGGACTTGCTCCACTCTTCGCTAAGTCGCTCGCGCACTTTAACTATGCCGAGCCGACGCCGATTCAGTCTGCGGCGATTCCAGCGATCCTTAAAGGACAGGATGTTTTGGGTATTGCGAAGACTGGCTCGGGGAAAACGGCGGCCTTTGTTTTGCCGATATTACAGCAATTGGAAGTGGCACAAATCTCACAACATCGAGACCCTACAGTGTTGGTTCTAGTGCCAACGCGTGAGCTGGCGGATCAGGTGACGCAGGTCTTTCGAGAGTTCTTGCCGAGTCTGACATCGGGTGTCAGTTGCCTTGCCGTGTACGGCGGTGTTTCGATCAACACGCAGATGCAGGCCTTGCGGCGCGTGGATATCTTGGTGGCAACGCCCGGTCGACTGCTCGACTTGCTCGAGAAAAATGCCGTGCGGCTTGCCAATATTCAGACGCTGGTACTGGACGAAGCGGATAAAATGTTAAACCTTGGTTTCCAGGAGGAGGTGGATCGGCTGCTGCGGTTGCTGCCGGACAAACGCCAGAATTTGCTGTTCTCGGCCACGCTCAGTGAGGATGTCTCTGCGATGCAACGATTGATTTTAAAGGATCCGCTAGTGTTGCAGATTGATGAAGTGGGAGAATCGCCCCAGCAGATTCATCAGGAGGGTTATTTTGTGACTGAAGAGCGGAAGGGTGTGTTGCTGCGCTACCTGATTAAGCATGAGCAATTGCAGCAGGTGCTGGTGTTTGTGTCGTCACACAAAAAGGCGGACAATGTAGCAGCGAAGTTGGTTAAAAATAAAATCACTGCCTGTGCCATCCATTCTAAAATGGGGCAAAATGTGCGGCGCGACGCTTTGAAGAAATTCAAGGATGGCCGTGTGACGGTGCTAGTCTCGACCGACTTATTGGCGCGCGGGATCGATATCGACTGCTTGTCGTACGTGATCAATTACGAACTGCCGCGTTCGCCGAAGGACTATATCCACCGCATCGGTCGAACCGGCCGTGCGGGTGCCTCGGGTGAGGCCATTTCGCTGATTACTCCAGAAGAGGAGCATCACTTTGGTGTGATTCAAAAGAAGATGGGCCAGCGTGTAGCAATGGTTCAAAGCGATGGTCTCGATTTACGTGGCTACTGAGACGCTTGCTTGATTGGCAATAGTCGTGCCAGTCTTTATATGAGATCGTCCGTTCGTTCGTGCGCGCGTACGTGCGGCAATTATGAGTGCTATTCAACGACTAGGCCACCGTCGACTGTTTCACGGCGCTAGCGATTTAACCAATCCTGAATCAGCGCGTATGAGATCGACTGTGTATTGGGCAGCATCTGCGGCGTGGCTCGGATTTGATCGCGGGTGAACCATGCGGCAGCTTCGAGTTCGTTGGTATCCAGTTGTAGGTCTGTGCTGGTGGCTTTAGCATTGAAGCCGAGCATGAGCGAATTGGGGAAAAGCCAGGCTTGAGAGGAATGGTAGCGAATCTCTTCGACATGAATGCCAGCTTCTTCGTTTACCTCGCGAGCCACGGCGGCTTCGATGGTTTCACCGGGTTCGACGAAGCCAGCTAATGTGGAATACATGGCTTCGGGCCAATGCGGCTGTCGGCCCAGCAGACATCGATCCTTATGTTCAATTAATACGATGACGGCAGGATCCATACTGGGAAAGTATCGCTGCGCGCAGTCCGTTGAGGTGCAGACACGCATGTGCCCCGCACTACAGATTTCCGTAGCGCTAGCGCAGCTGCCACAGTACTGATTCCGACTATGCCAGTAGTTGGTAAAGCAGGCCAGTGAGAGTAGTTCGTGATAGTCAGACTCCAGCATCGGTGCAGATATGGCGTAAGCTTGGAAGGTTGCCTGCTGTGCATTGCAGAGTTGTTCAGCAGCTGCGCTAGTTTGAATCGACAGGGTAAAGTAGGCGATGCCATCGACCTGCCCTAAAAAGACCGAGGTCCCAGGGGGGACGGGCGCTTGCGAATAAGAGAGGAAACAGGGACGCCGGGGGTCGTGATTATGACAGAGTACCGATGATTGATAGACGGCGATCAGTCGTGTGCTGCCAGCGTGGAGCTGCGCTTGAATCCACACGCTGTCCTCGCGGACGTGTGAAACGCGGTCAATGAAGTAGGGGGAGAGCGAAGCGGTCTGCATGGGTCGCGCATCTGACAGGGGAATCGCAGTGAATGCAATGCCTAGGGTAGTCAACTGTTAAATGAATGCTTCTACCGGTAATTTCCTACAAGGTCTAATTTGATCAGCTGCTGGCAGTGTTCTCCCACGGCATAGATCTGGTCGTGTACTGGAATAGCATTCAGTCAGCAGAGCATATAAAAAAAGTCGCCGCAGTGATAATGATGCCGACCATTTTGATAGTCATCTACGTTTTTTCTTCGGAGGCTTCAGTTTGAAAGAAGCTCAAGATGATGTAGGCGAATACGCCGATCACGATGCCACAGTCTGCTACATTAAACGCGGGGTAGCGACCATGCGGCAGCACCCAAGGAATGGTGAAGCCTAAATGGAAATCCAGGAAGTCGATGACATGTCCGTGCACCAGGCGATCAACGAGGTTGCCGAGTACACCGCCGATCAGTAAGCCGAATGCGAGTTGCATCGTCTTGCGGTGGAGCTCAAGATCGTGGCGGAATTTGTAAATCGTAGCGAGTGCAACCAATGCAAAGAGTGCGAGGATTTCGCCGTGTCCTGAAAACATTCCCCATGCCGCGCCTTCGTTGCCAATGTGTACGATGTAAAAAAAGTTTTTGATCACTTCGATGACATCCGCATCATGCGGATAGAAATAACTATCCAACGCCATCGTGTTGAAAATCCAGATCTTGGTGAGCTGGTCGGTCGTAAATACGATCAGCGCAGTGATCAGCAATCTCTTGTAGGAAGTGCTTGAAGTGCTTGAAGTGCTTGAAGTGTTCGAGCTCAATTTGGAATGGGACCGTTCTGTCATGCAGGAAATCGTAGGAGAAAAGCGCTTGCTACCAAAAGCCTCGATTGACTGGCTTTACACCAGCATAATTCATTCCTAGCGAGTGACTCTACGCCAGAATCGTATCAAACTATATTGTTGTTCATCTCAGTGGCACGTGTGTCGTGCGTTTATTCTTCATCGTCCGATGTGACCTTCGGTGCATCGGCACTGTCAGCGAAAAGTCCAACTGTATTACGCTCGATCTTACGACGTTGGTTCTTCTCGAATTCAGCTTGGCCTTCGACTGAGTAGCGAGCAAATGGCACAGCAGCGAGGCGCTCTTTACTGATCGTTTCACCTGTGACTTCGCAGACGCCATAAGTACCTTCTTTGATGCGAAGAATAGCTTCTTCGACTTCGTTGAGGGCTTCTTGCTCACCTGAGACGAGGCTCAGTGCAAAGTCGCGGTCAAAGGCATCGGTGCCGGCGTCGGATTCGAGTTTGTGATCTCCTTCATCGCGGGATGTATGCCGCAGCGTGTCGGAGGTGTGGAGATCAAGTTCATCGCTGACGTGTTGACGCAGATCGAGCAGGAGCTTGTAGTATTTCTTCCACTTTTTCGGGATCGATTCATCTTCGAGTGAAGTGACTTTCTTCTTTTCAGCTGGGTTGAAGCCTAAAATATCTGCAAGTGAGGCAGCGCCAAGCACACGCTTTTCAACGGGTGTATCTTCAACGATGATCTGCTTTTTGACGGGCACGATTTTCTTCTTAACCTCCGTCTCTTCGGGCATGGACTTAATTTCCTTCTTACGAGTTGCAACGAGTGCCTCGACGTCATCAAAGGAGAAGGCGATCGGTGCAGCTTTCTTGCTAGCAGCTTCACCTTCGCGTGCGACGGATGGCTTCTTTGCTAAAGGAATGGCGTTAGCGGCTTTTTTAGTCGCAGCTTTTTTAGTCGCAGCTTTTTTCGCAACGGTCTTCGCTGCGGATTTTTTAACCGCAGTCTTGCTGGCAGTTTTTTTAGCTACAGCTTTTTTAGCCGCGAGTACCTTAGTCTTATTGTCAGTCATTGATGAATCAAGTGAGGTGTTATTTGGTAGTTTGTGAAATTTGCTTAAGTGCTTCGGCACAACGTGGAGAAACAGCTCCCCAGGTACCAGTCTCAACGAGCACAGGCACCCAGCGCCAACTGCGTGGGCAGCGTACGCCATCGGCATGCGCGACTACGACTGAGATATCAGTGGCAGTGACATCTTCGACGACAGTGACCTGTGAAAGAATAAAGAGTTCTGGAAGATCGGATTCATAACGTTTGAGGCGAGCGAATTCTGGATCACTCAGCGAACCAGTGATCGTAGCTTTCGCGTCGAGACTTTGTCCGATGGCTTTATCTTGGCGCAGTTGCTCTAGACTATCGTTGAGCTTTTCGGATAGGAATGAGCGTAGGGCGCGGATGTCCGCAGCGACTGCTGGCTGATCCCATGCGCTGTCCACATTGGGCCAGTCGCTGAGAGCGATTGGCTCGTCGGTAAAGTCGCTATCGTTTTGGGCATAGCTCCATGCCTCATCCGCAGTGTGCGGTATCAATGGAGCGACTAGGCGTGTGAGTACACTGAAGATGATGCTGATCGCAGTCTGTGAAGAGCGGCGGAGCGGATCATTGGGCGCACAGGTATAAAGACGATCCTTGAGGATGTCATGGTAAGTGGCCGAGAGCACATTGGCGCAGAATGGATCAATAATATCCTTAAATGCACGGTGGAATTCGTAGGCTTGGTAAGCCTCGGTAACTTTACGCACGAGTTGTGCGAGCTCGTTGAGCACCCACTTGTCGATCGCGTTGAGGTCGGCGAGTGGCACTGCATCGGTGGTTGCGTCGAAGTCGAAGAGGTTGCTGATCTGGAAGCGCAGGGTGTTGCGCAGGTTACGGTAGCTGTTCGAAACATTGCGCACGATCTTATCGGAGACAGGCACATCATTACGGTAGTCTTGCGAGCAGATCCAGAGGCGCACGACATCTGCTCCGTAGCTTTGTATCCATTCTGGGAGTGGGCGTGCCGCACCGTCGCTCTTGGATAGTTTGGTGCCGTCTTCCTTCACGACAAAGCCATGAGTCAGTAGAGTCTTATACGGTGCTGCCTTGTCGGCGATGACTGAAGTCCAGAGCGAGCTTTGGAACCAGCCGCGGTGTTGATCGCTCCCTTCGAGGTAAAGGTCTGCGGGCCAGCTCAGGTTGTTGCGCTTCTGAAGCACTGCGCGATGACTCGTGCCAGAATCGATCCAGACATCGAGTGTGTCTGTGCCAGATTTGAGCAGATCAGTTGTCGGCCAAGCTTCTGGCAAGGTGATGCCTTCAAGCAACTCTGCAGCTGTTTGCTCGAACCAAATGTTGGTGCCGCTGACTGCGACCTTCTTGGCGATGGCTCGGATGACGTCGGCGTCAATGAATGCTTCGCCATCTTCATTGTAAAAGGCAGGGATAGGCACGCCCCATGTGCGCTGGCGGCTGATGCACCAGTCTGGACGGCTCTCAACTGCGGCACGGATACGCTTCTCACCCCAAGCTGGAATGAAAGTCACATCTTTAAGGGCGTCGAGTGCGAGCTTACGATCGCCACCCTTATCGAGTGCAATGAACCATTGATCCATGGCGCGGAAAATCACGGGAGTTTTTGAGCGCCAGCAATGCGGATAGCTGTGGGTGATGGTCTTTTTTGCGATTAACGAGCCGTTTTGAGCGATGATCTTGAGGACGCCACGGTTGGCTTCGCTGATTTTTCCGTCATCGAGCACTGAGAGGCCTACGAGCTCAGCGGGCACTTGGCCATCGTCGACGTAGTTACCGTTGTCATCCAGCGGGCAATACACTTCGATGCCGTTATTGATACCAGTGATGTAGTCATCCTGACCGTGGCCAGGTGCAGTGTGCACGCACCCAGTGCCACTCTCGGTGGTGACGTAGTCTGCTAGCAGGATCGGGCTAGGGCGGTCGATAAATGGGTGACGCGCTTCGAGCTTCTCCATGGCGGTGCCAAGGAAGGTATTGATGGTTTCTGGATCTTCGAGGTTGCAGGCTTCGATAACCGCATCGCGCAGTGCCGTGGCGACGATAACCGTGCCTTGGTTGCTGGTCTTGATCGCGCTGTATTCGATCTTTGGATTCACTGAGACTGCCATGTTGGCAGGCAAGGTCCAAGCCGTGGTAGTCCAGATCAGCACCGAAGCGGGCTCTTCGAGCGCGAGTGCCTTGAGTGCTTCAGCGGAGAGGCCGAGCTTTACATAGATCGAAACGCTTTTGTGGTCACGGTACTCGATTTCAGCTTCGGCCAGAGCGGTCGCGCAAGGGATGGACCAGTAAACGGGCTTCTTACTGCGGTAAACGATATTTTTTTCAACGAAGCTGGCGAAAGTTTCGAGTTCAGTCGCTTCGTATTCTGGATGGATCGTCCAATATTCATTGTCCCAATCGGCTAAAACTCCGAGGCGCTTGAACTGTTCGCGCTGGCTTAGGCGGTATTTGTCGGCAAATTTAGCGCAGGCTTCACGCACTTCGATCGCGGTGTAGTCGGTACGCCCGGTCTCTTGTAGCTCACGTGAGACTTTGTGCTCGATCGGTAGGCCATGACTGTCCCAGCCGGGGATGTAGGGGGCGTTATAACCCTGCATCCACTTAAATCGTAAGATGGTGTCCTTCAACGTCTTGTTGAGGGCGTGGCCAAGGTGCAGGTCGCCGTTGGTAAACGGTGGGCCGTCGTGCAAAATGAAGCTCGGCCCCGCGGCATTCTTGGCTTGGATTTTGCCGTAAAGGTCGAGTTTTTCCCAATGCTCAATCCGAGCGGGTTCGCGTTCCACGAGGTTACCGCGCATTGGAAAGGCGGTTTCTGGGAGGTTGAGCGTATTTTTGAGGTCTAGAGCCATGATTTAGATACCGAGGGCCATGTAAAAACGGCGCAGTGTGTTTTTTTCAATCCTCAAGTCAAGCACACAGAATTTTCTCGCAGATGTTTAGCTTTCGCGCTTGTTAGACTGGGATCAATCAGGCGCCTGTAGTACCTTTCTTTTAAAATCCAATGACACTCGCATTTATCAGTCTTCCGTATCCAGATTTCTCACCATGGGCACTTTTAGCTGTTATGCTAGTGGGATTTGTCGCGCTGGCTTTTGGTGGCGATTGGCTGACCCATGGCGCCGTGGCGATTTCGAGCAACTTGAAAATCAATCCAGTGGTCATCGGTCTGACTGTGGTGTCGATTGCGACCTCGATGCCTGAAATGGCGACCTCGCTGATGGCCGCTGAGGACAATCCCGGCATCGCGTTGGGCAATATCCTTGGTAGTAATATCGCCAATATCGGCCTGATACTCGGTGTCGCGGCGATTATATCGCCGCTGAAGATCAACCTACGTTTGATTCGTCGCGAGGTGCCGATACTTATTTGTGTCACGCTGTTATTTGCCGTGTTTGCGCTTGGCGGTGGATTTCATCGCCTTGAGGGCATGGTCTTGCTGGCGCTGACGGTGGCCTATCTGGTCTATATGGTGCGTGGTGCCAAGCAGCAGGATTCTCAATTAGTTGCCGATGAGTTTGTCGATGGTGCTGAGCCGGTTCAGCAACAATCGACGCGCAAGGCTTTGTTGATTGTTGCGCTTGGCGCGGGAGCGTTGGCCTTGGGCGCGGATTTTTTGGTTGGGTGCAGTGTCGAAATTGCGACTCGGGTGGGCATCAGTGATCTGTTTATCGGGCTCTCGATCGTGGCGATTGGCACGAGTTTGCCTGAGTTGGCGGCTTCGATCGCGGCGGTGCGCGCGGGGCATGGCGATTTGTGTGCCGGCAATATAGTGGGCTCCAACTTGTTTAATATGCTCTTGATCGGTGGCGGTGTGTCGGCTTTTGCCGGTATGGATGTGCATAATGAATTGCTGTTGGTTGAGTTCCCTGCACTCGTGCTACTTTCAGTGTTGCTGCTATGGATCTTTAAGAGCGGACATGTCGTCAGCCGACGTGAAGGTGTGTCATTGCTTTTTCTATACCTTGCGATTCTGTCGATTTCCGGCCTGTCGCAATTTGGCTATCTTTTTTAACAAATTCTAGAATTTTCATTCCAACACATTATTTATGTCTGATTCCTATCAACCAGTAGTCCTTATCATCCGCGACGGGTGGGGGGAGAATCATAATTCGGAGCAAGACTCCTACAACGCGGTAAGGCTTGCCAAGACCCCTTGCGCAGATCGCCTCACAGCCGAGTGGCCTCGCACTGAGATCATGGCATGTGGGCTCGATGTGGGCTTGCCTGTCGGTATTATGGGCAACTCCGAGGTCGGCCACCAAAACATCGGTGCGGGTCGCGTGGTAGATCAAGAGCTCGTCCGCATTAACAAGGGCATCGAAACCGGCTCGGTGAAGGATAGTGTTACATTTAAAGCGTCGCTTGCCAACGTTAAGGCGCAGGGTACTGCGCTGCATCTCATGGGTCTCGTGTCCGATGCGGGTGTACACGCGATGCTGGATCACCTCTACGGCCTGATTCGTATCGCCAAAGATGAGGGCATTGAAAAACTCTACGTGCATGCCTTTACCGATGGTCGCGACACTGGGCCATTTAGTGGCAAGCAGTTCATCAACCAAGCTGAAGCTGAAATGGCGAAGATCGGCCTCGGCAAGATCGCATCGCTTTCTGGTCGCTACTGGGCGATGGATCGCGACAACCGCTGGGATCGTGTGCAACGCGCATACGACTGTCTCACTGGTCGCAACATCGAGACGACTGCGTCCTCCGCTGAAGTGGGCATTCAATACCAATACGACAATCCTGAGACTGCAGGCACCAAGGGCGACGAATTTTGTCCGCCGACTGCTGTGCTCGATGCCGACGGCAAGCCAGTTGCGATTATTGCGAAGGGCGACTCGGTGATCTTCTGCAACTTTCGTGGTGATCGTCCACGTGAATTGACTCGTGCCTTCATCCAAGACGACTTCGATTGTTTTGATCGTGGTGACAAGCTCGATATCCACTTCTCGACGTTGAGCGAATACCAAAAAGGCCTGTGCGATAACATCATCTTCTTTAAGCCTGAGAAGATGAAGGATATCCTCGCCGGCTATATCTCCGACCGGGGCATTCCGCAGTTCCGTTGCGCCGAGACTGAAAAATTTCCACATGTCACTTTCTTCTTCAATGATTACCGTGAGGAACCATTCCCAGGCGAAGACCGTGCACTTATACCAAGCCGTAAAGATTGCGCGACTTACGATGAGAAGCCTGAAATGTCGGCCTATGGCATACGCGATGCGGCCGTTGAAGCGATCAAGTCCCGCAAGTATGGCCTAGTAGTGGTGAACTTCGCGAATGCTGACATGGTCGGCCACACCGGTGTGATCGAAGCCTGCATCAAGGCTTGTGAGATCGTGGACGGCTGCGTGCAAGACCTGCTCGATGCGATCGATGAGGTGAGTGGTCATGCGCTGATCACTGCGGACCACGGCAACTCTGATCAGCTCTGGAATCCAGAGAACAACGGACCGCACACCGCGCACACGCTCAACCCAGTTGAGATCGTGGTGTATGGCCAAGGCTGCCAGGGACGTGCGATTGCTGATGGCGGCGCACTGGGCGACATCGCTCCAACGATCCTCAAGCTGATGGGCCTCGAACAGCCCGAGTCGATGACAGGCAACTGCCTGCTCAAGTAGAGCGACCGTATTGTATTCACAAAGCCCAGCCGTCACTTAGTGGCGGCTGGGCTTTTTTTTTGTATGTGTGGTTAGAAATTAGGGGGTTTTTATTGGAGACGGTCTCAAAATGGTAGAAGCGACACTCTTGTCGCTTTGCTCAGTACTAGGTTGCGGACAATTAAGCGGCAAGCGTCTCGCTGATAATGGAGGAAAAAAATGTGTGAATTGCTGTGATTTTTGATACAGCCTCCTTGGCGTGTCGTTGCTTGTTATTATACTTTTGGGGCAACGGCCTTCGGGGCGTTTCTTGCGGTCACCACTGAGGCCGTTGCAAGCAAGGTCGCCACTGGCCCTGTGACACAGGCACAAAAAAGCCCTTCCGATTAAGGAAGGGCCCTTAACAAAAATAAACCGAAAGGATTATTCAGATGGCTTGGTCTTCTTGATGCCGATCACGCGATCGCCTTCTTTCCACTCGCCGCGTTCGCGGAGTAGGTCCACGCGTTCGAAACGCTTGAGGACTGTTCTGTTTTTCTTACCACCGCCGCCGGTGGTTGCTCTGAAACTGTTGTGTTGTGACATGGTGTGCTATTGGTTGAAAGTGAAAGCGAAGAAATAAATGGGTGCGCATGCAAAAGATCAAGGACTAATCGCGATTTATTTCGGGTATTTTTGTGACTCTATAATCGAGCTAGCGCGGGAGTATCCCGCCCCGCACATGTCTTGGGTGCGCGACACCTTGTGATACTTTTGAGATGTGTTGGCTTAGGCGGATTAGCAGATTGGATGCGGTCTGGTTCGTGCCGCTCCACTCCGATTTTTTCAGCGGCATGTAGCCGTGTCGCTTCTTATGACCATGATGTTTTAAATGTGTTCGTACCCGACGCGCGCGAAACACGATAGCAATAATCAAGGGTATAATACTGCGGCGTGGCTACAATTTAAAGAAAGTGCGGGTATTCCGCACTTTTTGTGAGGCGCATCAACCAGATCAACTGCATCAACTGGATCGACCAGATCGATAGGATCGACTGAACGTGAGGCTTTACAGCTGGCACGAATCAAGCCAAGTAAGTTGTGGATAATTATGTTTGCACCTACTAAATCACGATTTGAGCAATTACGGATCGCTCGGCACTTGATCCGGTGGTCGCTGCTAGTGTTGCCAGTATCGGTGGTTGTGGGTGCGGTGGTCGCGTTGTTTTTGTGGCTATTGGAATCGGCGACGCAGGTTCGACAGGCCAATCTGTGGCTACTGAGCTTGCTGCCACTCGCAGGCATTGGTATTTATTGGCTGTACCGTCGATACGGAAAAAACACTGAAGTGGGTAATAATTTAATCATGGATGAAATCCATGAACCGGGCGGTGGGATTCCGTTTCGGATGGCGCCGCTGGTACTGGTGACGACCGTGATTACGCATTTATTTGGTGGCTCGGCTGGGCGCGAGGGCACGGCGGTGCAGATGGGCGGCAGTGTGGCTGACTATTTTGCCAAGAAATTTGGCCTTCGCCATGAGGATAAGCGCATCTTGCTGATGGCTGGTATGGCCGCGGGCTTTGGCGCGGTATTTGGCACGCCAGTGACCGGGGCAATTTTCGCCTTGGAAGTGCTGGCTGTTGGGCGGATTAAATATGATGCGCTGATGCCGTGCTTGATTGCTAGTTTGGTGGCCGACATCACTTGCACCTCGTTTCCAATTCATCATACGCATTATTCGATCGGCTATTCCGCAAAGGAGGCGATGGGGGCAATGTCCTTTATTTCGTTTGATGTGTTGTTGTTACTCAAGGTACTGATCGCAGGTGCTTTTTTTGGTTTGGCCAGCTATGGATTTACCGTTTTGTCGCATTACTTAACAGCAAAGAGCCAGCAGTTGATTCGCCGTAGATGGCTGATTCCTGCGATTGGCGCAGTGTTGGTGTTGAGCATTAGTTATTGCTTGGGCACGACTGATTATCTCGGTCTTGGCGTGAATTCGCCAAGCGCAGACGGTGTGAGTATTGTGTCGGCTTTTTCGGCGGGCGGCGCCGACTCGTTTAGTTGGTTTTGGAAGCTGTTGCTGACGGCAATCACATTGAGTTTCGGCTTTAAGGGCGGGGAAGTGACGCCGTTGTTTTTCATCGGAGCGACCTTAGGTAACACGCTCGCAATGCTTTCGGGCGCACCGGTCGATCTGTTTGCTGGGCTCGGCTTTATTGCTGTATTTGCGGGGGCCACTAATACGCCACTGGCGTGCACGATGATGGGGATCGAGTTGTTTGGCGCTGAGAATACTGTTTACTACGCTGTCGCCTGTTTTACTGCTTATTATTTTAGTGGGCATACTGGCATTTATACGTCGCAGCGTGTAGCAGTCTCTAAGTTCCACACCACTGAGGCGAAGGAATCGACGCTGCAGGAAATTAACACGAATCAACAAGAATATGGCCGCAGATCAGCCATCGATTAACGGTATGAATCTGAACGAACAATTTGAGGCACCAATTGAATTTTTTAATCGTCATAGTGGCGCCGTGGAAACCGAGTCAGTTTATGGCGAAGCCTTCTTGCGCTGGGCGTATGGCAATCCTTTGGGGCGCCTGAGTGTGGCAGTCGCCGTGAAGCGATTGTGGTTTTCACGCTGGTATGGCTGGCGTATGGATCGCCCTGCGAGTCGCGAGAAGGTGGCGCCGTTCATTCGCGACTATGCAGTAGATGTCGCAGAATTCGTGGCTGATGCGCATAGCTATGGTTCCTTTAACGAGTTTTTCTATCGCAAGCTTAAGCCAAGCGCGCGGCCGATCACCGCAGGTGAGTCCATTGCGGTGTTTCCCGCGGATGGGCGACATCTCGCGATTGCAGACATTAGTTCGGCAGACAGTTTTTATGTTAAGGGGCAGCGATTCAATTTAGCGAAGTTCCTCGGAAGTGCCAAATTGGCTGCGGAGTTTGCAGGCGGCTCGTTGTTGATCTCCCGACTGTGTCCAGTGGACTATCACCGCTTTCACTTTCCCGTGGCAGGCCGATCTGGTGCGGCTCGTATTTTAGATGGCAGTTTGCGCTCAGTGAGCCCGTTGGCGCTGCGCCGCAAGCTGTCGATCTTGTGGGAGAATCGTCGCATGATCACCGAGGTCGATTCGGCTGCGTTCGGTAGGATGATCGTGATGGAGGTCGGCGCGACGTGCGTTGGTGGCATGCATCAGACTTACCAAGCCGAGACTCAGGTCGAAAAGGGCGCAGACAAAGGATATTTCTCTTTTGGCGGATCGTGCGTGGCGACGCTTTACCAGCCTGGCGCCATCCGTTTTGACAATGATCTTTTAGCGCAAGCCACACTCGGCCGTGAAGTATATGCTAAGATGGGCGAGCAGTGTGGCGTCGTGGTGTGACCCGATATAGCTTAGAAACTCCAAAGATAGCTCTTTTTTGTACCGAGCACCTCACCATTGGAGTTCAATATCGTGAACCGCCAAGCAGCGGGTGTGGCACTTTGGCTTGGCCAGTCTTCGCCGGTTAAACCAATGAAAATTTCCTTACTCTTTGGCAATTTTGAGGGCAATTGAAAGGTGTGCTCTTGTGAATCGAGTGAATTCGGGGTGTAGAATTCGCCTTTGATGTAGGTGCCTGCAGGAAGGTCGCGCACTTGCTCGTCGAGGATCAGCGCGAAATAGTAGCCCGCACGTTCACTTTTATCAGTGCGAACGATGACTCGACTTCCGAGATTTTCCTTGCCAGTCAAATACTCAGACGCGCGTTTAAAAGCCTCTGCCTCAATATACCGTGGTTTGATGTCGAGGATAGCGACGTTCGTCAGTACGGGCCTCTTGGTCGTAGCGCAAGAGATGCATAGGAGGCTGAAAAGGGCTAGTAGGAGTATACGCATGATGGTGTAGACTCGTGAGGGTCGGGGGCTTGTCAATAGCCGCGTACAAACTAACGCATGATTCACTACATCATTATTTTGGTTATTTTAGATTTGCCTGCGATTAAGTTTTAGAGACCATATTCTTGTATAGAAGCCAAGGCTTCATTCACTTACTACCAATCTACACTCTCGACTTATGATGCGCCATTTTTGCCTGTTACTATCGTTCCTGTTCCTTGTTCAAATTACCGCTGCCGATGAGGCTACAAGCGCTCATTTAAGAGGCATCTATTCGTTGTACATGACTGTGGATACATCCATGGCATCTGATATTCAATCGAGTGAAAGTCTCGATTTTAATGATATTATGGAGCTCCAACTCAGGCGCGGCAATATCGCTCTGAATACCTATGTGTTGAATCAACCAGAGGTAAATATCCCGCTCATTCAACTTTCAATCGATACCTCCAGTCGCATTGCTTCCGGTGAATTTGAGTTGATCGTGCAAGTGCGCGATTTCGTGACGATTGACCGCAACGACGAAAAGACTGTCGCGACAGTTTTTGAAATGCGCCGCCGCGGCAGCTCTAGTTCCGGCTCGAAGCAAGTTGAAGTTATTAAAGCAGAGTTGCGCGATCTGATGGTCGACTTCGTCACGACCTTTCGCGAGGTCAACCCGAAGCGGTAGATGACGAAGCTAAAGAGAGTTTTTTTTAAGCGTTTGATATAGCTCGGCCTATGTGGTCCCGAGTTCGCATCCCATCGTTTTTGATGTCATAGAAGAGCAATTGGGGGCGTTTTCGCTCTTTTTATGCATCTATTTCAGTGCGCCGTGGGGCTTCCTTTGACTCGTGGGCCCCTAGTTTCGAGTGACTCACGTTTGCCTAGGCACTCCGTCGCACTACCTTAACCATGATTTCAATGGTCGCCGCCGCAGCTCGGTTGGTTGTACTATACTGCCGCGCATAAAGATTGGTGAAAACAGGATGAATGAAGCAGTTCTCAAAGTGGAGCGTATTGGCGAGGTCGTTTCGATCATAAGACTGCGATTACGGAGAGTGCTGCAAGATTGCTCAACGTCTCTACGCGAGATTAATTGTGGTAGGGCTATTGCTCTGCTGTTTTTCTACGCCATCTACGGCAGACCTCCGTCGCGCGGAGGCGACGGGGCGCAGAGCTAGCAGGTGGTGGACTTGGGCACTTTCCTCAGTTACATTTCTTTTGTGATATTCTGGTTATTTTTTGATTCGTCTTAGAAAACTCTGCGCCTCTGCGCCTCTACGGGAGACTCCATCGTGGGGTGCTTGTTGGTCTGCGGCTCCGTGTAGGGCAAGATATGCTCTAGCCTTCCAAAATCACAAAATATGATGCGCGCCAGTATATATTGTATGGATTGTGCTCTTTCTCGTTGGTAACCATCGACTTTTTGAATGTACCCAAGAACTCTTACACACTTAAAACCCGAGTTTCTGCAGATCTCTCGATGCGTGAACAGCTAAATCCAACTGACCAGTTAGCCCAATAATTCTGCCCATACCGTGGTTTGACTCTTTTTGCTAGGCGAACGGCATTCTTTACGATACACCTCCCGCTCAATCTTCGCCGTACCGTTACAGGGCGGCCGCATGCTTCGGGAGAGATCCGACTTTTTTAGCATGCACTTATTATCCAAGCTGCAGTCAAAACTGCCTCAGCTATCCAAGAGTCGCATGATCGGAGAATCGCCTTATTAAGGCGGCCAGAGCGCCTCACTACTCAAAGCAAATCGTTATGTCATTTTCTGAACTGGGACTCATTCCCGAACTCGTTGCAGCCGTTGAAGCCAAAGGCTACACCATACCTTCGCCTATTCAGGCACGTGCAATTCCTGCGGTCCTTGACCGCCGCGACGTCCTCGGCGGCGCACAAACTGGCACGGGTAAAACTGCCGCCTTTAGTTTGCCCATGCTGCAGATCCTCTCCGGATCTGAGTTTAACGGCCAGAACAAGCGCCCCCGCGCGCTCGTCCTAGCGCCGACTCGTGAGCTCGCGGCACAGGTCCATCAAAGTATCGTTGATTACGGTCAGCATGTGAACATTCGCTCGTTTGTGATTTTCGGTGGTGTGGGTTTTCAGCCGCAGATCAATGCACTCCGTCGTGGACTCGACATTGTCGTCGCCACTCCAGGCCGTTTGCTCGACCTCTGCCAACGTGGTGAGATGCAACTCTCAAACATAGAGATGCTAGTGCTCGACGAAGCTGATCGCATGTTGGACATGGGCTTTATCAATGATATTAAGAAGATTCTGCAATTGATGCCTGCCAAGCGGCAAAACTTGTTCTTTTCGGCCACCTATACCAAGGATGTCAAGAAACTCGCTGATTCCATGCTGCACAATGCGGTCGAAGTCGAAGTGGCTGCGCGTAATGCCACTGCGGATCGCGTCGATCAAGAGGCGTATGTCGTCAGTCAAAATGCAAAACCACAATTTTTGGCCGATATGATCGAGCAGGGGGAGTGGACGCAAGTGCTGGTCTTTTCTCGCACCAAGCATGGCGCTAATAAGCTCGCTACGCATTTGGATAAGCAAGGCATTAGCGCAATGGCGATTCATGGCAACAAGAGCCAGTCCGCTCGTGAACGTGCGTTGAGCATGTTTAAGTCCAATAAGATCCGTGTGATGGTCGCGACTGATATTGCTGCGCGTGGCCTCGATATCGCTGATTTGCCGCATGTGGTGAATTACGAGCTGCCCAATATTCCCGAAGACTATGTGCACCGCATCGGCCGCACGGGCCGTGCTGGTAAGGCGGGTAACGCAGTCTCACTGGTCAGTGATGTGGAAGAGGGCTACCTCTGGGACATTGAGAAGACGATGAAGAAAAACATTCCACTCTTCAGAATTGATGACCGCGGCGAAAAGATTGCTGTGCCACGCCCAGCGACACGCTCGAAGAAATCACGCCCCGCACCCGGGCAACAGAACCGTGGCGGCGGCGGCGGTGGTCGTTCGCAAGGCGGCGGTGGTGGTCGTTCGCAAGGCGGCGGTGGTCGTTCGCAAGGCGGCGGTGGTCGTCCGCAAGGCGGCGGTGGTCGTCCACAAGGTGGCGGTGGTCGTCCGCAAGGCGGTGGTGGTCGTCCGCAAGGTGGCGGTGGTCGTCCGCAAGGCGGCGGTGGTCGTCCACAAGGCGGCGGTGGCGGTTCCAGTGGATCGTCGCAGGGCGCAGCGCCGACTCGTTCGCGCGGCCGCAACCAATAAGTTTTGATTACAGGGCGGGCTGAGAAGTCCGCCCTTTTTTATGGGCGAATCGCTTGAGTCTTTAACTGTGGCCTCCGTTATGAGACGGGGGAGCGTTTCTCTGGTCTGTATTCCATCTCGTGGTGTTCGTGCTTGCTTGAGCCTGCGAGGGAGATGCCCTCGCTTTGAGGGCGCGAGTGAGCTCGCACGCCACAGTGTTGCTAAATCACCGTGCCGACGCTTTTTATTCGCCAAATCGGCGGCGGCTATTTAGCGGATTAGGGTATGAGTTCTATTAATGATTTAATTCAAACAGTGGCGGCGCTACGTGAGCCGGAGACAGGATGTCCTTGGGATATCGAGCAAGACCACCAATCACTGGCCGAATGTTTAGTCGATGAGTGCTGCGAGTTATTGCAGACGATTGATCGGCTCGACATGCACCACATGGAAGAAGAATTGGGAGATGTGCTGTTACAGGTCGTCATGCATACCCAGATTGCGCAGGAGGCAGGGCATTTTGACTTCGAAGCGGTGTGTGCGGTGGTCAATGAGAAGTTGGTTACGCGGCACCCGCATGTGTTTGGCGAAAATGCGAAACTCGGCGACTCGGACGCAGTGCTCAAGCAATGGGACGAAATTAAAGCGGAAGAAAAGAAGCGCGGACCTCAGCAGGTTGGACGTTTTAAGGACTTACCCAATCAATTGCCGGCGCTGATGTATGCGCAGGATGTCTATAAGCAGATTCAAAAACAAAAGATGGACGCTTCCGAGGTGATTGATGCGGATGGCATTGCGATGACTGCGCAGGCGTTGGCTGATGATGAGTTGGCGCTCGGCAAGCAGTTGTTTGAGATCGCCGCGGCCTGTCGAATCAAAAAACTAGAACCTGAGACAGCGCTGAGGCGCTATGCGCAGACTGTCGTTGATGAGCTGGAAGCATCGGTTGAGGGCTGAGATATTTCTGAGTAATGGCTGATGTATTTGATCTATTGGGAAGGCTGAGCTCCGTCTCGTCAGTCGAGGCTAGTGCTGAACCATCACACTGCGGACGACGCGGAGGTCGTCCCTCCCAACTAATGATAAATGTTTTTAAGTCTTAACAACGGTGAGTCAGTATCAATTAATGTGCGACGCCGTAAGGGCACCCGACATTTGCGGCTTAGTTTGAATCATAGTAATCAGGCGGTGGCTTCGGTGCCGTGGCGTTGCTCGGATCGGGAGGCGCTAAAATTCATAGAGAAGCAACGTGACTGGCTGGAAGCGCAGTTGGCAACAGTGCCGCGGGCACGCTCGGTAGCTGATTGGTTTACTGAGCATCCGCTCCTGACCGGCAGTGGCGATCGTTTTACCGTGCGCGTTGAGCCGACGGAGCGTCTACGGGCGGATTATATCTTTGATCAGGGCGGGGCGGAGATCGTCTTGCGCGTTCCGCATCCGAGTGCCGATGCCGACGCTGCATTGTTGGCCTTGGTGCGACGTTTTGCCAAAGATGCAATGCTGTGCCGACTCGCGTATCACGCCAAATATTTGAATTTAAATTTTTCTAAATTGAGTGTGCGTGACCAAGCGAGTCGCTGGGGTTCGTGCTCATCGAGTGGGGGGATTTCATTAAATTGGCGCTTGGTGCTAGTCGCCCCTGAATTGCAGGATTATGTGATTTTACATGAGCTAGCGCATTTGACCGAGATGAATCATTCAAAGCATTTCTGGGCGTTACTGGATCAGTATGATCCGAAGCGTAAGTTACATGAGGCACAACTTGATGCGTTAACCGCCGAGATCATGCGTGTGGGGCGCTCGTAAGTTTTATTAAGTGAAATACAACGGCTTAACCTAAATTGTTTCACCATCTACGCTCTGCTCCGTCAGCAGTCGGCACCCAAGGGCATAATAAATGTCAGAGATCAGTAGCCAGTCACTGATAATCAGAAACTTGCAGCGAAACCGCCTCTCGCCATTTGGCTTCGCCCTTCGATTGATTGTGCTGCTCTCAGGAGGCGAAGCGAGATGAGTTCTCCGCTATTTTAAATGGTTAGGGCACTCAGTGCTCTGACTTTTAACCACTCGCTGCGCTGGAGGCACGGAAACACGGAGGAGGCTTGCTTGTCATTAGAAATTTAAAACTCTCATTATTTATGAATGAATCACTTATTGAAGAAGAACTGACGAAGAAGATCATTGATGCTGCAATTGAGGTGCATCGCGATTGGGGACCGGGTCTTATCGAAAGCATCTACGAGAAGAGCTTGGCGGTAGAGCTTGAGAAGTGGGCTATCCCATTTAAGCGACAATTAAAACTGGAGCGTCTCGTCCTGTAATTCTAAGTCAATCACTCCTCCGTGTCTCTGTGCCTCCGTGGTGAAACTCTCCGGTCTGGAATCTCAAGCCATTCCTCTTCTCAGATGTAATTGAGTGTTCCGGTTTTCATTGTTCCACTAAAAATAGCGAAGAACCGCGATATGTTTTATAACTCATTGCTGTTTAACTCTGATCTTTATTATGCTCTTGAGTGCTGTCTTCTGGATTCTGACGACTCTTTCTAGGCTTAATCAAGGGGCGTTTTTTTTGCCTGTATCTTTCCGACGGAACTGACAGCGTGAAGTCGTTTAAATGTGCATCATCGTAAATGTTATGAGTTCAAATGATATCGATCCATCAGTTCATAAGCACACTGGCTGCACCCGACTCTTTAAAGCGGGTGCCTGTTCATTAGCCGGCCTCGGTTCTGCCATGCATGAAGCCGCTTTTCGCTTGGAAGTTGCCGTTGGCAGTATCCTCATTATTAGCTCATTATTTTTACCACTGACCCTGGTCGAGCGTCTGATTCTAATTAGTAGTGTGTTACTAGTATGGATCGTCGAAATTTTGAATTCTGCGATCGAAGCAGTCGTCGACGATATTTCACTCGAACGTCGATCACTCGCTAAACAAGCGAAAGATATGGGCAGTGCTGCGGTTTTTATTGCACTGGTTAACTGTGGCATCTGCTGGGCGACCGTGATCTACACGAATTGGTAGGCACTCGCGTGCTTATGTATACACCGCGCCGC
>Ga0209302_10000065_pt1 | contig 67984 bp, 53 predicted proteins | sample ArcOceMetagenome_2_FD_187445 | JGI IMG/M metagenome (GOLD analysis project Ga0209302, IMG submission 187445) | Marine eukaryotic phytoplankton communities from Arctic Ocean - Arctic Ocean ARC135M Metagenome (SPAdes) (version 2) | ecosystem: Environmental > Aquatic > Marine > Oceanic | place...
TATTTCGAAGTAGCTAAAAGGCCAAATACAGCCTCGCTTAGAAGCCAATACAGGCGGTTCTAGAGGCATTCACAGCACACCTGAATATCGCCATAAACTCAGCAATATATGGCTTCTCAGGGAAGTTTGGTGCGTCTCAGGGTGTGCTTTGGAGCAGGGTTGGCTGAGTAGACTGAGTAGTTGGTAAATAGTATCTAATCAGGCTCTCTCTCATGCTATTTTAAGCTGCATATTGGTGCAATTTCTTGGTCAAAGCTTATTGTGTTCATTACTTCTAAACGCTGTTTAATACTACTTCCGCCGCTATATACTCCGAAGGTCATAGACTGCTTTTCATGGCCAACAATATCCGCAACTACTCCTTCAATAGCTCCTGCTTGCTCGCATGCTGTCACAAAGCTCTTGCGTAAACTGTGGAAAACCTTTGTGCTGGGGAAACCCATTTTGGTTTTCAGTCTACCAAAGCGCTTTCCAACAGCATTTTCACGAGATTTGGAGCTTTGCTTGTTTCCCGTATTTGGGATCAACCATCGATCATTACCATCAGCAATCAGGTCTTCAATTACTAGTGATATTGAAGGATGGATGGGCACATCACGGATTGCTGCGTGTGACTTCGTGCCATCAATATGCAAGCACTCAATACCATCGACTATGATTACATCTGATATTTTTAGCGCCATGACCTCAGCAATTCTAGCTCCAGTGTGCAGTGAAATAAGAGAAGCCAGCATTACTGTTTTATCATTCACAATCCCATCGAAAAGAGTATTTAGGTCAGCGTTTGTAAATGGCTCTCGTTTTTTCTTTGGATTTTTTATGGTATCTGGCAGCTTAATGTTCAGGAATGGCTGATTGTCTTCGGACACAGCTCCAATGTCTTCTAAGTGCAGCCAGTAGCTCCTGAGAAAGCTCAAGTCTTTCTCCACTGTTGCCTTTGCTCGCGTCTCCCCACTCAGCCAACGTTTGATATTGCTCCTAGTCACATCGTCGAGCAGCGGTGTATGGAGGGAAAATCGTTCTATACTTGCTACTGCTGCATTAGCAGTTTTATTATTGGAGTAGACTTGGTCAGCCCAAACTATGATTTTGAAGTTAAACGGAAGAGACTTCCTTCCAGTTAGAACGTCATAAAATCTCTGTTGATCGTGTTCAGGTAATGATTCAGCATAATGATCTGCATAGGCGTCGGATGCTGTCATACCTAATTCTTCACTGGCGTATTTGCCTCTGCTCTTTTCTTCCGCTATGCGCTGCTTCAGTTCCGAAGCCAGAATATCGATAGCCGCACCATTACCACTTGCTGCTGCTATCTCCAGCCTCCAGTTCGCTACTATCTCAATCACTTGTTTTGCTGCCACTGGTTTTGACGATGTCTTAAGAGATTGGGTAAACTCCCGTTTATTAAAGACATGCCTTAGTCTAGCTGGGATTGCTAAGCGGGCGTGCCAAGTGTTGCCTCTGAGGATAATATTGGCCATATTTGAGTGCTTTTGTAGCAAAAGTTTGTAGCAAATATAGCCTAATAGGCCTATAAGTCAATAGAATAGATGGGTAGAGGAGAATCCCTCTTTCTCCGCCAAAAACAATCCCTCGCATCGCAGATGCGGGGGATTTTTTTTGCGTAGCAAGCAGGGCGAGATCCCTAGCCGGTTCGACAAAATACGCAGTATTTTGGACGCCGCAGGCGGTCCGCAGGACTAAATAGCTGGCTTCAGCCTGCTATTTATCCATCCCTCTTTCTCCTCCAAAAATAATCAGCACAACCCAAGTGATAGCTAATCTAGCAATAAAGACTCCAAGAGCCTCTTAAATTCTGAAGTCTATTTAACAGATCTATGCGATTATACTTTGTGCCCACTAGATGAAACTCCGATGAACTCCGTTATCTTGATTCATATGACTAAAGCTATAGCCGCTCTTCTTCTGTTGATAAGCTGCCATTTCGTTACGGCTAATGACGCCACAGGCCTCAGTAATAATATTCTTATTAAAAGTACGCACCTTGGATATGATGTCCAATATCGCATTTTCATTCCTAAAAATTACTCAGACTTTGCTGACCTACCGACTATATATGTCACCGATGGCCAAGGTTATATAAAGGGTGGAGCGATGCCACGACTAATGAAAAAATTGATCGCGCAAAATAGAATCAGACCAACCATAGGGGTGTTTATTGATTCTCGAGATCCCGACGATTTATCCCACAATCGTCGAAACTCTCAGTTTTCCTGTAATTATCAGTACTTTGAATTTGTGACTAAAGAATTAGTTAAGACAATTGATTCGAACTATAGAACGTCACAAATTGCAGAAGATAGAGTGATCTTGGGGTCTTCTTACGGAGGAATGAATTCTGCATGCTTTGGTCTCTTGGCGAGTGAGACATTTAGTGGAATAGCGATCCAATCTCCGCAAATTTTGCCGGTACCTGAGCTGATCAAATACTACGAACAATCTGAAAGGCTACCGTTAAAGTTTTATATCAGTACAGGAGCGCGCAACGATGGCAGGAGGCAGGCAAAAACTCTGTACAAAACGTTAAAAGAGAAGGGTTATCCCGTTAAATATCGAAAAGTACCAGGCTCTCACAATTGGTATAACTGGCGGCCCCTTTTGGATGAAATATTGGTTTATTATTTCCCATTGAAAAAGCCTGTTTCTAAAGTATCTCTGACCGAGGGTAGGGCAGGCACAGTTCCATCTGATATCGATAGATGAGGTAGATAAGTGCACTGAGCAGTAAATAAAAGCAGTAAATAAAAGCATTCAATATTGGCAGGGCGAAGACCGCTAACTGAGCATACTGCTACTCATACAGCACAATCCAACTGTAAGTGTATGCCCAAAGTGTCAGTATATAAGCAATTATCCATGTACCAATTTTGAAGTCTATTTCAAACCACTCTTTTAATGAGTTATTGAAGGCTCCAGTTTTTGAAGAGCGATCGGCAGCAGTCGTTTCACAAACTTCTCATAGGCTAGCCCAGAGGGGTGTAACTGGTCTGATGCTACAAGTGCAGGATTGACTATTCCCTGTCGTGTTATATCTGTTATGTACAGGTATGAGACTCCATTATCTTCGCAGTATTGCCGTGCAAAATCGTTGTACAAGTCAATCTCAGTGCTAATCAGGGAAGGGTTCCTTGATTGCCCAAAGGGGCTATAGCCGTAGTCCGGAATGGATAGGACTATTAGCTTACTGGAGTCCCCGCCAGCATAGACTATGGCGCTATCAATAAGCTCGACTAGCTCTGACTCATAAATGCTAAACGGCTTGTTTTGAAACTGATTGTTGACGCCGATAAGCAGTGTGGCTAAGTCAAAATCCGTTGCGGGGCTTTCCATCGCAACGGCTTCTTGTAAATTAGTGGTCGTCCACCCGGTCTGAGCGATCATTTGCAAGTTAACTGTATCTCTAGCCGAGTACTCAAATATTAAGCTTTCTTTTAATTGCTCAGGAAAGCTGCAGGTGTCACAGACCCCTTTGCCAACGGTATAGCTGTCACCAAGCGCGAGTAGTTTGACATTAAGGGCTTTGTCTCGATCGGTGGATCTAAAGAATGACCAAATAAGCTGATATAAATTGAAGCTTTGATCAAAGGAAGTACTGTGCCCAACACCGTCGGCAATATAGTAGCGAACTTTTTTGTTGTCTAGGCACTGATCAAAAGTGACCTCCTGAACTGAGCTATCACCCCATGTCCTAGTTCTATTAGTTGGCGTCATATCGCAGTTAAAGTTTGCGGCCCAATTTTCTGCACTGGCTTGCGCCGACATGAATACATCGCCGTTAACTCCAGCTCCGCCATTCAATGGAACCAGAGTATCTTGGGCACCATTGAACTGGAATACCGACACCGCTCTTGGTGGCACACTTTGGCCTATGGCAGCCGTTTGTTGGCTTATTAAGGGCGCAATCCCTTTAAAAATAGATGTCTCTTTGCCTATTCTGTTTACTAGACCTGCACCATTGGAGGTACCTACGCCATAGATTTTATCGAGATTAAATAGCCCCGAAGAATCGAGATTGTTGATAATCATAGAGATAAACTCCACATCATCAGCACTAGTCTCTCCGCTTACGTTCCAGCGCTGATTGTAGCCGTCAGGGAATATACCAATAAATTCACCGGCATTTATTAAGTCCAAAACATCCGGGTTAGCATTTAACCAGGCCTGCCCACTGCTACCGGCTCCATGGACAAAAAATATAACAGGATAGTTATCCTTAATGGGGCTGTCTGGGTAGCGTATAAGAAAAGTCCGCTCCACTAACTGGCCATCAATCGTCTGGCTAATTGCCTTCTGCCCAGGTGTTGATATGAGGGCCGTCGGAGATGATGCTGGAGTGCTACCGTTAGCGGTAGTGCCTGCAGAATCAGGAGAAAATGACTGAGGGTTTTCTGACGACGAGGAACCACCACCGCAGGCTGTTAACATGAACATGAACAGCCAGATAACTGACTTCATTGTCGCTCCTTTTTAAATACTATGCTTAAGGGTTACTTTCAGCTCAATAATGCAACAAAAAGGGCATAAATCCCGATTGTTCAATTAGTTAAGAATACAGGGTTGCCAAGATATGCTGGTATTTAAGTCTATCTTTTTTGTGTTGAGCTCAATAATAACTAACCCGCGGTTAATAGCCAGACCTGCACCCTAAATACAGAAGGTTCCATAGTTACAGCTTTTGCATTGTAAATAGATTCCTTAGCGCCTTACCTGGGGTTCTTTTATGCCTATGTTGTAGCTACAATCCATCACTAAATAATACTCTAAGAAAAAATCAGGAGGGTAACGTGAAAAAATTACTATTGATCAGCAGCGTACTGGCAGTTCTAACTGCCTGTGGTGCCAATGTTGAAAACAATGTGGCAGACAATGGCGCCGATGCGGCAGCCTATCTTGGCGACTGCCAGGGAGCTACAGGGGTTACACCAGCTCTCAATGCCCTAGATCGTGATGAATGGGGCACAGCTGGTTTAGACCTTGAGGCCATGGATAAGCGCTTTGCCGCGGGAGATGATTTCTTCTGCCATGTAAACGGTCTGTGGTACTCGAATTTTGATATGCCCGAAGACAAGACAAGGTTCGGCGCATTTACTCTGTTGAGGGACAAGTCTGAAGCAAGAGTAAAAGTCATCATTGATGAGCTGGCCGCTGCGCAGCCAGATATCGCCACAATCGAAGGTAAGGTTGCTGCCTATTACAATGCTTATCTCAATACAGACGCGATTGAAACTGCAGGTATGATGCCTGTTCAGCCTTATTTAGATCAGATCAACGCCATGACGACTGTTGAAGATCTCGCTATGGTCTTTGCGGGAAATGGCTTTTCTAGTCCGGTTGGTGGTTGGGTCGATGTGGACTCCTTGGACACCGAGAACTATATCTTCTATTTGACACAGGGTGGCCTCGGTCTTCCTGATCGCGATATGTACCTCAATGATGAAGGTAAAAATATTGAGACTCGCGAAGGCTACCTTAGTTACCTAACATTGTTATTGGGTGAAGCGGGTTACGCCGATTCGGCTGAGGCTGCCGCGCGGGTAATGGCTCTTGAAACTGAAATTGCCAAGGTCCATTGGGACCGTACAGTGGGGCGTAATCGCAACCTGACCTATAACAAGATGAGCAAGGCTGACTTGATTGTCCTAGGTGGTGAGTTCCCTGTTGAAATTATGCTTAAGGAATTGAAACTGAGCGGCCAGGATGAATTCGTGGTTCGCCAGGTCACACCAGATGCCGAAGAAATTGCCGAGCTTGGCCTAACGGAAGAGCAGGTCGCTAAGATTTCTGGTGGTGGTATCGCGGGTCTAATGAGCCTGATGGCCTCAGCTGATCTGAATGATTGGAAAGCGTATCTAACGGCACATTTTTTGTCTGACTTCTCCTCTGTGTTGCCCGAAAAAATCGATCAGGCTTCTTTTGCCTTTTACTCTAAGCAGCTAAGTGGTCAAGAGCAGCAACGTCCTCGCTGGAAGCGTGCAGTTGGCGCGGTTGAAGGTGCGCTTGGTGAGGCAGTTGGCAAGGTGTATGCCGAGCGTTATTTCCCGACTGAAAACAAAGTGGCTATGGATGAGTTGGTGAGCAACTTGCGCAGAGCCATGGCCGATAACCTTAATGACTTGGATTGGATGGGTGCTGAGACTAAGGTTGAGGCTCGGGACAAGCTGGCTAAGTTCACTCCAAAGATTGGCTACACAGAAAAATTTGAGACCTATGATAGTCTAACTGTTGGCAACAGCGCTTTCGGCAATGTTATGGCTTCAGGTGAATGGGGTTACGACGATATGATTGCCCAGCTGGGTCAGCCTATCGATAAGACCGAATGGTTTATGTTACCGCAAACCGTAAACGCCTATTACAGCCCTAACCGTAATGAGATTGTTTTCCCAGCCGCTATTTTGCAGCCACCGTTTTTCAATATTAACGCAGATCCAGCGGTAAATTACGGTGCTATTGGCGGCGTGATCGGTCATGAAATTGGCCATGGTTTTGATGACCAGGGTTCTAAATCTGATGGTGATGGCGTATTGCGCAATTGGTGGACGGACAAAGATAACGAAGCCTTTGTGGCTAAGACCGATGCTTTAGTGGGCCAGTACGATAGCTTTTGTCCCCTAGACGAGGGTACGGCCTGTGTGAATGGCCGACTTGGATTGGGCGAGAATACGGGTGATCTAGGTGGTTTGTCCATGGCTTTTAAGGCCTACAAACTGAGCCTTGATAGCAATGGCGACGGACAGTTAAGTGCTGATGAGCAAGCGCCTATTATTGACGGCTACACTGGTGAACAGCGGTTCTTTATGGCTTGGGCGCAGGTATGGCGCGCCAAGTATCGTGAAGAGGCTCTGCGTCAGCAGCTGATACGTGGACCCCATAGCCCGCCGTACTACCGAGTGAATGGAGTGGTGAGAAACTTTGATGAATGGTACGAGGCATTTGATATTGGTCCGGACCATGCGTTGTACTTACCACCAGAGCAGCGTATTCGGATCTGGTAGTTTTTACAGTAGTAAAACGAAAAAGACGGCCCTTGGGGGCCGTCTTTTTTTTGCGTATTTAATATCTACGCGATACATTTTTTAAAGAGAATTAGTTCGTGGTTGTGCTATTTATAGATGCTTCATCAGAGTACGCGTCATTAAGGATTGCGACATTGAAGGTCTCGCTATTAAGGGCAGCGCCGCTTAAACCAGCCACAGCCCCCAGGGTTGTCTGCGCAGCATTTAGGCCAAGACGAAAATCGTCGTCAGAAAATGTCGTCCAAACATCCAATGGCGTGTGCCATGTTGGGTTCCACCCAGCACCGGTCTGCGCGCCGCGCTCATTTTCGCGCAGGCTAATAGAAGGCACCAGATTCATAAAGGGCGTGGAGTCTGTGTTAGTCATATGGGGGCCAACCGTGGCAGGGTAGTCAGTGTTGTAGGTGTCGGCGGCCGCCTTAAAAATAAACGCCAGCTGCATTGATTGCTGGGCTAGGTCAGAGGCTGATTGAAACTCAATATTAACGTCTGCTTCGGGGCGCTGGTGCGGGCTAACTGTGCCGTCTGCTCTGGGTGCACCATGGTCCCATAGCATCATGTCATGCTGAATTAGGCCCAGCCAGCGAGGTTCTGGGTAGAGGCCAGAGCCCACTGGGTTTTCGATACCCTGCAAATGCTGGCGTTGCTGCACATAAGCACTGGAACCGTTTAGACCAGTCTCTTCGTTATTCCACAGGGCAAAGCGAATAGACCGCTCTGTCTGAACATCTGTGCCATTGAATATTCTCGCTAGCTCCATCACTAGAGCAGTGCCCGAACCGTCGTCATTAACCGCTTCGTTAACACCGTGGCCATCCATATGGGCGCTGACAATATACATTTCGTTTGGATAGATGGTACCAATTTTTGTGCAGTAGACTTCCTGACGTTGGCCATTAGTAGGCTCTTCTCTGTTGAGCTCGCGAATCGCCCTGTCGGGCTGAGCTTCCAAGTCTCTATTGACTCCTGTAGCAGCGCGATAGCCATAGATCGATGATCCTCCGGGGCCATTGCCATTGCGGCCCACAGACTTTCCTGTAGAGGTTATTAAATCTGCTGGGTCTGTTGATAGAGGTTTGCGATTGCGAGGTGCTCGGGGGGCGGGGTCAAAATTATAGGTGATGCGCTGTATGTCCTGGCAGCCATAGTCGCTTAGCTGCTGTTCAATCCAATCAATGGAATTGGAATTGCGGCTGGTACCCTGGCGGCGATCACCAAATTGCGTTAGGCCCTTGAGCGTGGCCTTGTAGGCGTCAAGGTTCAGGCGACTCACTAAGGAACCTACAGGATCATCCTTAACGACTGGCGCTGCATAAACGGTTTTGCCGGCTTTAATCGTTTCTACTATCTTAATGTCGCCGATATTAGCTGGAGCTTGGGTCAATGGGTTTTTATCTAGGATCACGAAGTCTGCAAGTTTACCCACCTCAAGAGACCCTTTACTGTCTTCCTCGAAATGCTGATAGGCAGGCCAGATGGTCATGGCCTTAATGGCGTCCATTGCCTTGAGTCGATGTTGCTTTCCGAGTACAGCGCCTGTTCTAGTGAGCCGGTTCATGGCGCTGTGCATGATACGCATGGAATTGGGGAAGGTAACTGGAGCATCTGAATGGATAGAAAACTTGATGCCTCGATCAACCAGCCAACCAGTGGGCGAGATATTTTCTGCTCGCTCTGGCCCAGCGACAGAGTCTCTGTGCCAGTCGCCCCAGTAAAAAGTATGCAGGGGATACAGTGCAGGAAAAATATTTAGCTCATCCACAAGGTCTACTTGGTCTTCACGTAAAAATTGCCCGTGGATTAAAACAGTGCGGCGATCCCCAGCGCCGAGGTCAGCCTGACCCTGTGCGGCGGTCTTTATAAACTGATCTATCGCCGCATCGCCGTTGGCATGGGCCATGAGCTGCCAGTTGTTCTCGTAGGCTAGATTAAGCCATTGCTGTGCTTCTTGATCAGTAAAGGCACCGTAACCTGCATAGTCGTCAGTTTGGTTGGCAGGCGCTTGATGGTAGGGGTGACTGAACCAAGCCGTTTTACCCTGCGGGGAGCCGTCGAAAGTGAGCTTCACACCGCCAATACGGAAATTATTGCTGTAGTTGCGAGAAAGGAGTGGGCCATGAACTGGCGACGTCTCGTCTACTTTAACTAGGTCTGCATAGGACACTACATCCAGATCAAACCCATTTAATTTAGAAATGGCAGCTAACGTATTGAGGCTCTTTGGGTCTGTTTTACCGTCCTGAATGGTGGTGAATCCATTGGCTGCATAAATAGCTTCGCCTGCTTTGAGCGCGGCGAGATATTGCTGTGGAGAAAAGTCTGGGATAAGGCCAAACACAACGGCGAAATGGGCATTTTCTTGCAGTACACCATTGGGGGTTTTGCCGTCGGCTTCTCGTTCGATAACGCCACCAGGCGGATTGATCGATGCCGAGGTAATGCCAATGATTTCTAAAGCCTTGCTGTTATAGACGCCAAGGTGCCCAGACTGATGCAACGCAAACACCGGAATCTCTGTCGAGACCGCATCTAAATCATGCCGGGTTGGGTGGCGCTGTTCTGCAAGCTGGGAGTCATCATAGTTGAAGCCGATAACCACCCCATGCTCTTTGACGATGGCAGAGGTGGCCATATAGTCGCGCAATGTCTGTTGTAGCTGGGCAATACTATTAACCGGGCCATCGGGGGCGGGTAGCAGATTTGCAGAAATGGCTTGGATCGCCACAGCAGAGAGATGGCTGTGGGCATCCACAAACCCAGGCATCAAGGTTTTACCCTGCAGATTAATCATTTTGGTGCTTTCGCTGCGGTACTGCTCCATGGCTTTATTGGAGCCTAAGGCAATAATGCGGCCCTCTTTAACGGCAATTGCTTCAACGGTGCCTACATTATCATCAACGCTGATTACTTGGCCGTTGCTATAAATGCTGGTGGCTTGGTCTGTTTTAGCGTGATCGTTGCATCCGGCAAGTAGTGAAATGATAGCGAATGCGGCTAATGTCCTTGCTACAAAAGTTTTGAATAAGATTGCTGACATGGCGTTAGTACCCCTTATTATTTTTATAGGCTAAACCCTACAAGACTCTGGCTTGAGTCGCCAGCCTTTATCTAGAAGATCGCTCTGTATAAAAATTTCGTACAATATCCCATGAGTATCTGTAATGGAAAACATACCGATCTAACCCAGATTAACCAGGTGATCGCCCAAGCGGTCATGGCTTGGCCCATGCCCGAGCGCATAAAGCGCCTGTCGGTGCCTGTGCTTAGTTATGACAGTGAAGACTTTAAGCACTATCAATTTTTATTGCTCAAAAAGGTAGATCTAATTGTGGGAGTTGCAGTCTGGAACGCCAAGACCTCTGTGATGACGTCAAGAGGTACTGGTCGACTACTCCATGGTCTTTATATTGCGCCAGCATTTCAAGGCAGGGGTTATGGGCAACAGCTAATGGGCCAAATATTTGCCGAGGCTGGGGCTTTAGGAGTGGATGGGGTGTTGGTTAAGGCCGAGAGACCCGCTATAGGCTTCTTCAAGCACTGTGGCCTGCAGTCATTGCCGGCCTCTAACGACACTGACTACCCCTATCAGTTCTGGCACCAGCTAAAGAGCTAGTGGGCTCTTTTTTCGTGAACCTCGAGTCTACTATTCATGGTTTTATAGGCTGGCAACAGTGCTAAGCTCGCACTCGATAAAAATAATCAATAAAAGAGAATCTTTATGAAAAATAATCGAGAGCTGGGTATTGTTGTCTATGGTGCTACTGGCTTTACCGGCCGTTTAGTGGCGGAGTATCTGAATAAGCAATATGGCGTTAATGGTGAGGTGGTCTGGGCCATGGCAGGGCGCAGCTTGGCTAAGCTAGAGCAGGTTCGCGATGAGATGGGTATCAGTGCGGATGTGCCGTTGGTCGTTGCCGACTCCTCCGATTTAGATTCGATTAACACCATGGTTGGGCGCGCAGCAGTGATATGCACCACCGTGGGACCCTACCAGCTGTACGGTAATGAATTAGTTGAAGCCTGTGCCGCTGCCGGTACTGACTATGTCGATCTATGTGGCGAGCCAGGTTGGATGCATAAAATGATAGGCGCTCATTCTGAAGCCGCCGAAGCCAGTGGCGCGCGTATTGTATTTTCCTGTGGTTTTGACTCTATTCCGTTTGACTTAGGCGTGATGTTTTTACAGCAGACGGCTGAGCAAAAGCTCGGTTCTACCGTGCCTCGTGTTCGAGGCCGTGTACGTGCCATGAAAGGCACCTTTTCTGGCGGTACTCTGGCCAGTTTCCGCACTACCATGGCGGCAGCAGCTCAGGACCGTGAGCTGGTCAATGTGCTGCGTAATCCATTTTCTCTGACGCCGGGCTTTACCGGTGCTGATCAGCCGTCGGGCAATAAGCCTGAGTTTGATGAAGTATTGCAGAGCTGGGTAGCCCCATTTGTCATGGCAAGTATTAACACCAAAAACATTCATCGCTCGAACATGCTGATGGATCACCATTATGGTACCGATTTTGTCTACGATGAGATGATGATTACTGGCCCAGGAGACAAGGGTGAAGCTATTGCTAATCATATTGCCAATGATAATTCTATGGCCGAAGACCCACGTCAGCCAGGTGAGGGCCCAGATAAAGATGAGCGCGAAAATGGTATGTACGACGTGCTGTTTGTGGGCCAGGCCAACGATGGCCAGCTAGTTAAGGTCAGCGTGCAGGGTGACAAGGATCCGGGTTATGGCTCGACCTCAAAGATGATTGCCGAAAGTGCGGTTTGTTTGCTGAAGAACCCAGAGGCTGCCAGTGGTGGTATCTGGACGCCAGCGCCGGCCATGGGCACATTACTTATTGAGCGTTTGCAGAAAAATGCAGGCCTCACATTTACTATTGAAGAGTAAGGTAATTTTTACAATGATTAAGAAAATAGGACTTTCCCTAGCGATTAGCACAGCGCTTTTCACAGGCGCCGTGACTGCAGCTGTAGAAGAAATAGTAACCGTTGCCACAAGAACTGAGGCTAATCTGGCTGAGGTGATTGGCAGTGTGTCAGTGGTAGATGGTGAAGCATTAAATCTCGTCTCCCATGCCCATGTACAGCAAGCGCTGTCCCGAGTTGCTGGTGTTAATCTGCACCGTGGCAATGGTCAGGAATATCTGCCCGCTGTTCGTTCGCCAGTTCTCACTGGCGCTGGCGGCTGCGGTGGTTTTTTGATGCAAGAAGATGGCATTCCTTTGAAGGCGTCCGGATTTTGTAATATCAACGAACTATTTGAAGCCAACACAGAAATGGCCCAGCGTATTGAAGTGCTGCGCGGTACAGGTACGGTTCTGCACGGCTCTAACGCGATGCATGGTGTGATTAATATAGTTACCCCAGAAATTTCTCAAGAGAGTAATTTGGGTCTAGAAGTGGGCGCCAATGATTACGGCAGATTGAAGTTTAAGTCAGGCACTGAGACCCTGGGTATTGCGGCCAATCTGACTCACGACGGTGGTTACCGTGATGATTCAGGTTTTGATCAGCAGAAAGTTTCTCTGCGTCATGCTTATAAGAGTGGCGATGTGAAAATTGATTCTGGTATTACTCTGACCAATCTTAATCAAGAGACCGCGGGCTTTATTGAGGGTCTGGATTCTTACAAAGATGATGCTCAGGTTGAATTAAACCTTAACCCAGAAGCCTATCGCGATGTGCGTTCGGCACGAGTTTGGTCACGCATTAGTAAAGAAGAGCAGAACTATCAGCTGATTGTTACGCCTTATCTTCGCTACAGCAAAATGGATTTCTTACAGCACTTTTTACCTGGTGACCCACTGGAAGAAAATGGCCAAAAGAGTCTGGGTGTACAGGTAGGTTATTATCGCGCACTGGGTGATGACGTAAATGTTATTGCCGGTTTTGATGCTGAGCTAACAGATGCCTATTTAAAGCAGTCTCAGGATGCGCCTACCCAGGGTTCGGCTTTTTTACAGGCGACAATTCCCGCAGGTCAGCATTATGACTATCAGGTAGACGCTACTATGGCAGCGCCATTTATGCATCTGGACTGGGCTGTTAGTGATCAGCTATCGGTTAGTGGCGGGTTACGTTTCGAATCAATGAGCTATGATTACAGCAATAATATGTTGGCTGGTCGTACCAAGGCTGATGGCACTGCCTGTGGCCGAGGTGGCTGTCGTTACAGTCGCCCTGAGAGTGGTAAAGATGATTTTAATAATTGGTCTTCTAACCTAGGTGCTCAGTTGAAACTCAGTGATACCCACAGTACCTTTCTGAGAGTAGCTCGTGGCTTTAGAGCGCCTCAGGCGACTGAACTATACCGTTTGCAACGGGCTCAGCAAATCACTGATTTGGATTCAGAGAGTGTTGATTCTGTCGAGCTGGGTATTACTGGAAACACCGACTCACTAAGTTATAAAGTTGCTGTTTATCATATGGAAAAAGACAACGTAATTTTCAGAGACTCTGACTTCTTTAATGTGAGCAATGGCGAGACAGAGCATCAGGGTATTGAACTAGAGTTGGATTATACGATTAATTCAGATTGGTCTTTGGCGGTTAGCGCAACACAGGCTCGCCATACTTATCTTAATAGCATCGAACTCAGTGGCGTGGATATTCGTGGCAATGATATAGACACAGCGCCTAGAAATTTTGGCAGTGCTAGATTGGCATGGACTCCGGACAGCACAAAAACTGTAGAGCTTGAATGGCAGTCTATGGGCAGTTACCAGCTCAACCCAGAAAATCTCCATCAGTACGAGGGGCATGACATTGTGCATCTTCGCGCGGGCTGGAACGTCTCTGAGTCAATGCGTGTCTATGCCAATATCAGCAATCTCACTGACGAACATTATGCGGAGCGTGCCGACTACACAAGGTTTAGTCAGGAGCGATATTTCCCAGGAACTCCTAGAAGCATGCAGGTGGGTGTTGAGTTAGCTTGGTAGCTTGGTAGCTTTTGGGTTTTGTGGACTAGCAAAATAATTTTTAAACGTAGGTTCCCAAAGGACGCTTAGAAATATGGAAAACTTAACTGGAAATTGTTTATGTGGCGCTGTGAAATATGTCGCAACCTGTAAGCCCATAGCGACCCGTGCCTGTTGGTGTAGACTTTGCCAAACCTTAGCCGCTGGAAATGCCACAATAAATTTGGTATTTCCTAGGGCTGAGGTCACGATTACTGGAGAGCTTAGTGACTTTCAGACTGGTGCCGAGAGTGGAAATAAAATGCACCGGAAATTTTGTCCTAAGTGTGGAACACATCTCTTTAGCGAAGCCGAAGAAAAACCGACGCTGATTGTTGTACGAGCTGGAACATTAACCGATTCTGAATCGATAAAAGTAGAAGGCTTAATTTGGACCAGTGAAGCACCATCTTGGGCGCAGCTAGATCCCGAGATACCCCACCTTAAATTTCAAACTACGTAAATGAAAAATAAGAGGGAAGTTTAAACATAGACGTCAAGCTTGCATAGTCGGAGAGGGAAGGTCAAAGTGTATGGAAAAGACTCGGCTCGAATGTTAATGCCGTTGGCTTAGAGGTTGTATTGTATGAACCATCATCCACTTAAAGACTCTTTAATTGACGAATTACACAATCGACCCTTTCCTGTTGTGGCACTGCCCGCGCAGGTTTCTAGTTTGGTTTTTCTCCATACCGGTGAACGGAAGCTGGAGATAGATAAACTCAAAGATTTGGCCAATCGCCATAACATTCCAGCCCCAGAGGAAAACGCTGATTGCTATTACCAGAGTTTTCCGCTGTTTGATCTGCGCTGGGAATTTCATAATGAATTCTCTACTTATACGGTTATTCGCCATTGCGATACACCTCAATCTCTCGGGGAAAATATTTTCTCGTTGGTTGATACAGATTGGGTTGAGGATTTAGGTGGTCAGCTAATTGCCGCTAATCATATCGATCTTCGTTCGGCTTCAATGTCCCCAGCAACACCTGAGCTAGTTAGCGATCAATTTGATGGCCAGCGGCTGGTGGGTGGCAAAATCTATGATGGCTATGCCACTATCTGGACTTCGGTGCAGGCACAGGATGATGGGTTTATTCGCACGCTAGTAATAGATGAAGGTATGGATTCTGCCCAGGCGGGTAGAGTGATTCGCAACCTACTTGAGATTGCTGCTTATAGGTCCATGACCTTACTCGCGCTTCCTATTGCTCGCCAGCTTATGCCTGAAGTACGCCAGCTTGAGCAGCGTTTGGTCGAAACTAATAATAAGCTCAACGACATAGTCACCCTGGAAGATGAGCAGAATCTAATGGATGAGCTGATTAGCGAAGCCACACAGTTAGAAAAACTAGTGGCCGACCACAACTTTCGTTTCTCAGCGACTGAGGCGTACTTTAATCTAACTGAGAGTCGCTTAGAGATGCTGCGCGAACAAAAGATGCCAGCGATACGCACATTAAAACAGTTTCATGCGCGGCGGTTTATCCCAGCGTTTAATACTTGTATGTCTGTGGTCAAACGCAAAGAAAATTTGAGCAAGCGTATTAGTCGCACCAGTGAATTATTGCATCTGCGCCTGCAGCTCTCTCTGGAAGCACAAAATCAAAAACTGCTGTCATCTATGGATAATCGCAGTGAACTGCAGCTGCGTTTGCAGCAAACTGTTGAGGGGTTGTCGGTTGTGGCGATGACCTACTACAGCATGAAGTTGATTGAACTGCTGCTTAAGCCTGTGCCCTTAGAAACCTTTGTGCCTATTTCCCAAGGTGTGGCGTTGGCGATACTAACGCCAGTGGTATTCTTTGGTGCGATGATGGTTATGGTGAGAATTCGCAAAAAATTACATCGCTAGACTTAGGTTAAGTGGCCCCGACTCAGCCGCGCTTATTCCAGCTGACACATTCCTCAAGAGTAACCCCAGTACCACCAAAGATATCTAGTGCACTGCCAATGGTCAGGTCTACAGCGCCATTGGACAGTGACTCGACTAGAGCCAAATCTTGCAGTGATCTCGCGCCGCCAGCATAGGTGCAGGGCAGAGCGCAGGATTCCCCAAGTAGTTTAACCAGGTCCTTATCTATGCCCCCTTGCAGCCCCTCAACATCCGCTGCGTGCACAAGAAATTCTGCACAGTGATTCTCTAGTTCTTTAATCGTCTCAGTATTAACCGGAGTATTGGTGATTGTCTGCCAGCGATCGGTTGCGATCATCCAGCCTTGAACTGTTTTTCGGCAACTTAGATCGAGTACCAGATACTCTGCACCTACTTCAGCCTTAATTGCTTCAAGCCGCGACCAAGAAAACTCACCCTGATCAAATAAATAGGAAGTCACAATAATGTGAGAGGCGCCAGCGGCTAAATAGCTCGCGGCATTTTCAAGATTAACGCCACCACCGAACTGCAGCCCATCGGGATAGGCGGCAAGCGCCTTAAGAACCTGCTGCTGATTGTTGGGGCCTAGGGCAATAACATGGCCGCCGGTCAGATTATGTTGGCGGTAAAGTTCGGCGTAATAGGTGGCGTCGTACTGGCTGACAAAATTAGTGTCCGCACCATCGTCTGTCAGGCTGCCGCCGACAATTTGTTTTACCTGACCCTGGTGGAGGTCGATACAGGGACGAAACGCGGTCAAAAGGGTTAGCTCCGAATCTAAGTTATCAAGGGCTCCAGTATAACTTACTGCAGTGCTATTCCTACCTTTGAGCTGTTGGCGCGATTAAGTTTATGGCTAATAAAATTGCCGGCACTGATCAGTTTTGGCAGGTCGACGCCATGCTCTATTCCCAGCCCATTGAGCATATAGACTAGATCTTCCGTGGCCACATTACCTGAAGCTCCCTTAGCGTAGGGGCAGCCACCAAGCCCTGCGACGGAGCTATCAACCACGTTGATGCCCATCTGCAGTGCCCGCAGTATATTGGCCAGAGCCTGGCCATAAGTGTCATGAGCATGGATAGCCAGCTTATTAGGGGCTATGTCTTTTAATAGCCGGCTGAGTAGGGCTTCTATAGCTGCTGGGGTGCCAACGCCAATGGTGTCGCCGAGGGAAACTTCATAGCAGCCCATAGCTAGCAACTGGTCGGCGACCTGAGCAACTGGCTCGGGATCTATAGCGCCCTCGTAGGGGCAGCCAACCACACAGGAGATATAACCGCGGACGGTTAGGCCGCTAGCCAGCGCCAATTCGGCAACAGGTTTAAAGCGTTCGATACTCTCGGCAATGGAGCAGTTTATGTTTTTTTGGCTAAAGCTTTCCGAGGCTGCGGCAAACACTGCGACCTCTTTTACGCCGCAGGCAATGGCTCTTTCGAGACCCTGCATATTTGGGGTGAGGGCCGCGTAGGTCATTGCCGGGTTAGTTTGTGTGCTCTGTAGTAACTGGTTAAAGACCTCGTCGCTCCCCGCCATCTGTGGAATCCACTTAGGGCTGACAAAGCTACCTGCTTCGATGTAGCTGAGCCCCGCATCGGCCAGACGCTGTATTAGCGCAACTTTGGTGTCGACATCCACTGCCACTTTTTCATTTTGTAGTCCATCGCGAGGGCCAACTTCTACAATTTTTACTGACTGGGGATAGTTCATTTTTCGCTGCCTTCAAAAGCCAGTAAGTCTGCACCGCCATCCACAAGATCACCGGGCTGGAAATAAAACTCAGTCACCATGCCATCAGCTGGCGCATCAATCGTGTGTTCCATTTTCATCGCTTCCATGACTAGTAGAGTATCGCCTTTAGAGACTGGCGTTCCCGTTTCAACCAGCAAACTTACGACGGTGCCATTCATAGGCGCACGAAGGCTGCCACCGTCGGTATTATCTGTGTCTAACCCTAAATCTGGGCCCACTTCGCTGCAGTGGAAAAATCCCTCGGGCGTAAACAAATCAAAGCCGGACTCTGTGATGGCAATGCTGGTATTCGCTAGATCAGACTGGTTGGCACTGGTGGCAACAGAAACCTCTGCCTGCTGTATTTGAATAGTCAGTGCTGACGGGGGCAGACCCCAGCTATTACAGAGATGCCAAGGTGAATTGGGCTCCGTTGAATGGGCTGCCTGAATCTGAGCTTGCTGCTCTCGCAGTTTAAAAATAGCAGCGGCTGCTAATGGCGCGGCATAATCAATATCCCTATCACGTTGCCGAAATATTTCAGCCTCATGCTCTTCAATATAGCCCGTGTCTACATCGCCATTTTGAAAGGCCTGACTAATAGCTAGGTTGTAAAGAAAGCCAATATTTGTGGTCAGCCCACTAATGCGATACTCGCTGAGCGCCTGAGTTAAACGCTGCAAGGCACGGTCACGATCTGTATCCCAAACAATTAGTTTAGCGATCATTGGGTCGTAATAAATACTCACGTCATCGCCTTCAACTACGCCGGTATCCACTCGAACATGGGCACTCTCTAGGGGCGGCTGTAAGACGGTTAACCGACCGGTCGCCGGAAGAAAGTCATGATCCGGGTCCTCGGCATAAATCCGTGCCTCGAAGGCATGACCATTAATTGTTAGCTGGTCTTGGGAGCGGGGCAGTAGCTCACCACTGGCAACCCGTAACTGCCATTCCACCAGATCTTGACCACTGATCATTTCAGTGACTGGGTGCTCAACTTGGAGACGGGTGTTCATCTCCATGAAGAAGAATTCACCCTGGGCATCAAGTAGAAACTCAACCGTACCCGCGCCCTCATAATTAATGGCGAGTGCCGCCTTAATAGCCGCCTCACCCATCTGCTGACGCAGGGTTTCAGTCATGCCTGGAGCAGGTGCTTCTTCGATGACTTTTTGGTGACGGCGCTGTACGGAACAGTCACGCTCAAACAGATAGACCGCATTGTTGTGGCGATCGCAAAATACCTGAATTTCCACATGCCGTGGTTTAAGTAGGTACTTCTCGACCAGCATAATGTCATCGTTAAAACTATTCAGAGCCTCTCGTTTAGCGGCCGCCAAAGCCTCATCAAATTCCGCCTCAGCATAAACAGCACGCATACCCTTGCCGCCACCACCAGCCGCTGCTTTTAGTAACACCGGATAGCCCATGTTATTGGCAGCTTGCTTAATAATGTCAGGGTTTTGGTCATCACCATGGTAGCCAGGCACTAAAGGCACGCCAGCATCCGCCATGATTGTTTTGGCTGCAGACTTAGAGCCCATGGCCAAAATAGCCTCAACGGGAGGCCCGATAAACACCAGATTATTAGCCGCGCATAGGCGACAGAATTCCGCATTTTCGGAAAGAAACCCATAGCCCGGATGAATCGCCTCAGCACCAGTGTCCAGCGCCGCTTGAATTAACTTATCGCCGACCAGATAGGATTCATTAGATGGGGAGGGCCCAATAGCGACAGACTCATCCGCCATTTGCACATGCAAGGCATTACGGTCGGCCTCGCTGTAAACAGCCACTGTAGCAACCCCCATAGCTTTGGCCGTTTTTATAATCCGACAGGCGATTTCGCCGCGATTAGCAATTAATATCTTGGTAAACATAGGGCTGTTATTCCTTTAATTCGTCTAACTTGGTTAGCCAGCTAGGTTTTCTCTTATCCAAAAAAGCGTTTAAACCTTCCTGGCCTTCAGTGCTCGCCCGGATATCTGCAATAACGTCGCAGGTATGATCAATCAGCCTCTGATCAATAGGTTTGCCACTAACTTCAAACACCAGTTTTTTTGCTGCCATCACTGCATTGGGTCCATTACCGAGCAGAGACTTAATAAGCGCATTAACCTGATCATCTAACTGCTCAGCATCAACCACCTCATTGACCAGGCCAATGTGCATGGCCCGATGAGCATCAAAACGCTCAGCCGTTAGAAAATAACGTCGCGCCGCCCGCTCGCCAATCGCCGCAATCACATAGGGACTGATAGTTGCAGGCACCAAACCAATCTTGACCTCACTGAGACTAAATACCGCAGCACTCGCCGCCACCGCCATATCACAGCAGCTAACCAGCCCCACCGCGCCACCAAAGGCAGCACCCTGGATACGGGCAATGGTCGGCTGGGGAATATCATTAAGCGCTTTAAGCATCAGCGCCAACGCCTGAGCATCCCGCAAATTCTCATCATGGGAATAGCCAGCCATGCGCTTCATCCAACCCAAGTCACCGCCCGCCGAAAAGCTCTTGCCAGTCGAACCCAACACCATAACCCGCACATCAGCATTATCAGCAACCGCCGCAAAAGCATGAGTCAACTGCCCAATCATTTGATCATCAAAAGCATTGTGCTTATCCGGGTTATTCAACCTAACCCAAGCAACCCCAAGATCATCAATTTCAGTAATTACCCTATTCATTTCCATATCTGTCTACCCTAAAAAAACATGCCCAACTTTGCAGGCTTGGATTACTCGTTAAGTGCTGTGACCTTCGGCAGCAGGGATGCTGACGAGGAGCCTACAGGGACGTACTTGCAGCGTGTCACAGCACTTAACGAGTAATCCAATCTAACTCCAACATTCAGACCCACCGCAAATCACATCCGAAAAACCCCAAACTTAGTTTCCTCAATCACCCGATTATGACTCGCCGAAATTGAGAGCCCCAATACCATCCGTGTATCCGCCGGATCAATCACACCATCATCCCAAAGCCTAGCCGATGCATAGTAAGGGTGCCCCTGACGCTCATAGTCATCAATAATAGGCTGCTTAAAACCAGCCTCATCCTCAGCACTCCAGTCAACACCATCACGCTCATACTTATCACGAGTCACCTGCGCCAATACACCAGCCGCCTGCTCACCACCCATCACCGAAATTCGAGAATTAGGCCACATAAACATAAAACGCGGATCATAGGCCCGACCGCACATACCGTAATTGCCAGCCCCAAAAGAGCCGCCAATCAGTACCGTGAACTTAGGTACATTTGCCGTCGCCACTGCGGTTACCATCTTGGCGCCATGCTTAGCAATCCCTGCATTTTCGTACTGCTTACCGACCATAAAACCGGTGATATTTTGCAAGAACACTAACGGGATTTTGCGCTGAGCACAGAGCTCAATAAAGTGCGCGCCTTTTTGGGCAGACTCGCCAAACAGAATGCCATTATTGGCAACAATGCCTACAGGGTAACCAAAGATGCGTGCAAAACCACAGACCAATGTCGTGCCATACAGTGCTTTAAATTCATCAAAGTCAGAACCGTCCACAACCCGGGCAATCACCTCCCGTACATCATAAGACTTGCGAGAATCTGCGGGCACCACGCCGTAAATTTCATGGCTGTCGTAAGCGGGCTCAACGGATTCTTTGATATCACCATTTACAGGCTTAACACGATTGAGTCTCGCCACAGCCTTGCGGGCTAGATCAAGAGCATGGTGGTCATTGTTTGCATAATGATCGGCAACACCAGAGGTTCGGCAATGCACATCGGCACCACCCAGTTCCTCGGCAGTCACCACCTCACCAGTAGCGGCTTTAACCAGAGGCGGGCCAGCGAGAAAAATGGTGCCCTGTTCCTTCACAATAATCGACTCGTCAGCCATGGCAGGCACATAGGCACCGCCCGCAGTGCAAGAGCCCATCACCGCAGCGATCTGCGGGATATTGCGCGCCGACATATTGGCCTGGTTAAAAAAGATGCGTCCAAAGTGTTCCCTGTCTGGGAATACTTCGTCCTGACGGGGTAGGTTGGCACCGCCAGAGTCTACTAAATAGACACAGGGCAGATTGTTCTCGGCTGCAATCGCCTGAGCACGAAGATGCTTCTTCACCGTAAGGGGATAGTAGCTGCCACCCTTAACGGTCGCGTCATTGGCGACGATGACACATTCCTGACCACTGACTCGGCCAATGCCGGTAATAATACCCGCAGCCGGAACATCTTCACCGTAAACATCATGGGCGGCTAGGGCCGAGAATTCTAAAAAGGGAGAGCCTGGGTCCAGCAGGCCTTGCACACGATCGCGAGGCAGTAATTTACCGCGACTGATATGGCGGTCACAGGCTTTGGTGCCGCCGCCCTGACGGATCTTAGTAATGGTGGCGTTTAGATCATCAACCTGGCTCTGCATCGACTCAGCATTTGAGGCAAAGTCGGCGCTCTTAGGGTTAATATTGCTTTTGATTATGCTCATAGGTCCTCTCTCAAACGCTTCTTATATAGTTTCGGAAAACAGTTCACGGCCAATCAACATGCGACGCACCTCAGAGGTGCCAGCACCAATCTCATAGAGTTTGGCATCGCGCAGTAATCGTCCTGTTGGATATTCGTTGGTGTAGCCATTGCCGCCCAGTGCCTGAATCGCCTGCAGGGCCATTTGGGTGGATTTTTCTGCAGTAAATAAAATCACGGCGGCAGCATCTTTGCGAGAGTCTTGACCCATGTCGCAAGCTCTGGCGACGGCGTACAGATAGGCTCGCGAGGCATTTAAGTCGGCATACATATCGGCAATCTTGCCTTGCATAAGTTGGAACTCACCAATGGCTTGGCCAAACTGTTTACGGTCATGGATGTAGGGCAATACCACATCGAGGCATGCCTGCATAATGCCGACGGGGCCACCAGAGAGCACGGTGCGTTCATAATCCAAACCAGACATTAGCACTGCCACGCCACGACCTTCGCCACCGAGAATATTCTCCGCGGGAACCTCACAATCTTGGAAAACTAACTCACAGGTATTGGAACCACGCATACCTAACTTATCGAGTTTTTGATGACGAGAAAACCCAGGGTAATCCCGCTCAACAATAAATGCGGTCATTCCTTTGGAGCCTGCCGCGGGGTCAGTTTTGGCATAGATAATATAGGTGTTGGCATCTGGACCATTGGTGATCCACATCTTGTTGCCGTTGAGAATGTACTTGTCGCCCTGTTTGTCGGCTCTAAGTTTCATACTCACTACATCAGAACCGGCGTTGGGTTCACTCATGGCCAGCGCACCGATATGTTCACCTGAACAAAGCTTGGGCAGATACTTCTGCTTCTGCTCTTCGGAGCCATTTTTGTGTAGCTGGTTAACGCAAAGATTTGAGTGGGCACCATAGGATAGGCCAACAGAGGCAGAGGCCCTCGAAATTTCTTCCATGGCCACAGCATGGGCCAGATACCCCATGCCTGTGCCGCCATACTCTTCATTGACTGTAATTCCGAGCAAACCCATATCCCCAAGTTTCCGCCACAGATCTACTGGGAAGTCATTATTGCTATCAATCTCGGCAGCTCGGGGGGCGATTTCTTTGGCGCAAAATTGAAAGACGCTGTCGCGAAGCATGTCGATATCGTCGCCAAGATTAAAATTTAAACTGGGGTAGGCACTGTTCATAGGTTACTTCTGTCCATTAGTTTTGAGAGATTCAATACAGTCGGTTTCAGCCTGATTAAGGTCTTTAAGCAGGTTGGTTATATCGTCGAGCTGTTGGTTGAGTTTGGTGCGCTGAGCCTGAATGGCATCAATGAGCTTTTTGAGTTGGTCGACATTGGTTTTACCGGGTTCATACATATCGATAATGTCACGGGAGTCGTCCAGCGATAGTCCGAGCCGTTTGCCGCGCAGAATTAGCTTCAGGCGAATACGATCAGCGGCACTGTAAACTCGGGTCTGCCCGCGCCGGGCAGGAGACAGCAAGTCTATCTCCTCGTAGTGACGGATTGTTCGAGTGGTGACATCAAACTCTTTTGAGAGTTGAGAAATACTGTATTCAGCCATTGTAGAGGTCGGGCTCAGAGTGATTTTTGACAGTATAACCTTACCTTTACGTTAACGTAAACTAGTTGCCCGTATTGATAGGAGTTCGGCAGAGCCGTCTGAAGGGCAGGTATACGGATAAGGACAGGGACAGAGGCAGAGGCAGAGTGGCGGAGGCAAGAGCCGCTAGGTTAATCGAGCTTCAAATCCATCTGATACTGAAATAGCTGGGTGTTGTAGAGCGCCACCAAATAGTCCACCAGCATCTCTTGGTCATCGTCCTGGTAAAAAGAGCGACGTACCAAACTTAGTAGTGGAAAACCTTCGGGGACCTGAAGATGCGCGGCAATTGCTTCGCTGGCGGGCACTGCGCTAATAGTCTGATTAATATGACTCACGGTCATGCCGCTCTCGCGGAAATACTGGTGACGGGACTGGTTGATAAAGATGTCGGTATTATTAGGCATGTCGACCCCCGCACTCCAGCTATCAAAATAGCCAAAGAAGGCGCCGGCGCGCTCACGTTTACGTACTAAATGGAATAGGGAGTCGTTGTTACCCAGAGAAAATTCGGCACGAATATTTTGTGGGGGCACCACAACGCGACAATCCAAGACTTCGGCCACGGAGTTTTGCGCAATGCTATCGATCTCTTCCAGAACACCCAGCAGGGGAGCCTGCACGGGTTTGGGGGTGTACTTGTAGGTGACGTGAGTTCCTTTGCCTCGGCCGCGCTCAACCAGATCTTCTGCGGCCAGTTCATTCACCGCTCGTTTAACGGTAATGCGCGATACATCAAAGGCCTCGGCCAACTCTTTTTCACTAGGGAGTTTTTCGCCTAGATGAAATGTGCCGTCGAGAATATAGCCTTTGATCAAGCTATAGAGCTGGTAGTACAGAGGCGAGGGCAGCGCTTCAGAAACTCTGTTGCGCTGGCTCTTGCTAAATAGTATTGCGCCTGTGGGGGCCTTCATAGAACTCTCTTTCGTTGACAATTAGTGTTGTACAACTATTGATACTTTGGTATAACAATATACCATTATAATTTACTTAACTAATAGCCTTGTTAGACTTTGATTCTACAGGCCAACATTAGACCTTAGTAGCGATTTTCTTACTCGGTCAAAGCTATTTATTGAAGCTGCCGGTTTAGACGTACTCACTGTTTTAGATGTACCCATAGTTGCACGGAGATAAATGAAGCTATACACCTTAAATCACTCGCCTTATTCCACAAGAGTTAGGGCGCAGATTCGCCACAAAGGTCTACCTATAGAGTTCGTTTGTCCGCCAGAACTACGGACTAAAGCTTTAAAGAATACTTTTCCTCTCGGTCAATTGCCCGTGTTGCAGATTGATGGGGGCGAATTGCTGGGGGAGTCCACAGTGATTCTTAATTATTTGGAGGAAGTATTTCCCCTGCGTCCTCTGCGGGGAGAGTCTGCTCTAGATAAAGCCAGAGCCAACATGATGGTACGTTGGTCTGATACTCACTTGGCTCCGGTTATAACACCCATTATTCGTAGGGCGACATTGGGCGGTGCCACTGTCTTTGATGAGTCGGCAGATTCCGTGCGAGACCAGTTAAAAAAGTTTAATTATTTAATTGTCAGTCAACCGAATTACCGAGAGCGGGATGTTCATATTGGTGATATCTGTGCGGTCGTATCTCTATCCTATATTCAGGCGGTTTATGAGCTGTGTAGTCACACGTCGCTGTTTGATGACTTCCCAGTGGTGGTGGACTGGTGGCACCACAACCTGAAAAGAAATCCCTCGCTATTAGAGTCAGTCAATGAAATGTTACTAGCCATTGTTGGCTGGCTGCCAGTAGCCGGTAAATTAGAGGCGTACCCCGAGCAGGGCCTATTGCGTTGCTTGACTGTAGTGGAGAAAGCCGCATGAAGCAGGCTCTCACTGGTGTGCGTGTTCTCGACCTAACCCATATGTTGTCTGGGCCCTACGGCAGTATGATTCTCGCTGATTTGGGTGCCGAGACTATTAAGGTGGAGCCCTGTTACGGGGAGGGCACCAGAAAGCTTTTAGCCACTGACCCGAAAAACTCTCTCGATGGGATGGGCGCTTATTACATTACGCTAAACCGTAATAAGAAGAGTGTTGCCATGGATCTTAAAACCCCAGAAGGTCTGGCGCTGTTCAAAGACTTGGTAGCAAACGTTGATATTGTGATTAGCAATTTTGGAGCCGGTGTGCCGGAACGCCTTGGCATTGACTATGTGTCTCTGGCAGAGGTTAACCCGCGCATTATCACCTGCACCGTGTCGGGCTTTGGTTCAGACGGCCCGGGGAGCAAGCGGCCAGCGTTCGACCAAGTGGCTCAAGCCATGGGCGGTGGTATGTCGATTACTGGGCCAGACCCGCAGCATATGGTGCGAGCTGGTATCCCCATTGGTGATCTCGGCGGCGGTATGTTCGGAGTGATGGGTATCTTAGCTGCTCTCTATGAGCGTGAGCACAGCGGCATGGGCCAGCATGTGGATATCTCAATGCTGGACTGCCAGATTTCTATGCTCAACTACATGGCGACCATGCATTTTCTGTCAGGAGAGGACCCTTACCCCATTGGTAACAGCCACTTCGTGCATGTGCCTTACAACACCTTTACCTGCTCCGATGGCTCAATAGTCATCGCGGTGATTACCGATAACTTCTGGCAGAATCTAAAAGGTGTGATCAACTGTTCTGAACTTGATATTCCCAAATATGATACCCAGCCGGGTCGTTGGGAAGATCGCGAAATGATCAATACCAGGCTCAATAAGCTATTAAGTGTCAATACCTGTGCCCATTGGCTCGCTTTATTTGAAGCTCAGCGTATTCCCTGTGCCCCCGTTAATAGTCTCAGTCAGGCGCTGTCCGATACCCAGGTGTTGCACCGCAATATGGTGGTGGATTTAAAGCATCCCAATGGCAATTCCACCAAGGGGCCAGGCAATCCGATCAAATTGTCGCGTAGTAGTGACGAGGTGTTCACAGCAGCACCGACCTTGGGGCAGCACACCGATGAGGTGATGACCCAATTGCTGAATTTAAGCGTACATCAAATAGACCAAATGAAAGAGCAGGGGATCATAAAATGATGCCAGAGAAGGTAATTATTACCGATGTGGGGCCAAGAGATGGCCTGCAGAATCAACCCAAGATGCTGAGCCTAGAGCAGCGTATTGGGTTGGTTAATGCGATTGCCGCTGCGGGCGTACCTCAAATAGAGGTAGGTAGCTTTGTGTCTCCCAAGGCAGTCCCTGCCATGGCGGGGACAGACAAGGTCTTTGCCGCGCTCCAGTCTGCCGATTTCACGACGCCGACCATTGCGTTGATTCCTAATATGAAAGGCTATGAGTTAGCCCGAGCTGCTGGCGCCAAAACGGTCTGCATGGTGCTCTATGCCAGTGATGGGATGGCACAAAAAAATGCCGGTATGACCATGGCTGACGCCGAAGTTGTCACCCTAGAGATTCTCAACTTAGCCAAGCAAGATGGCATAGCAGTTATTGCCACAATCGCCGTCGCCTTCGAATGCCCATTTGATGGCCCAACCGATCCATCCGTTGTAGAAACAATAGCCGCTAAATTTATCGCCGCTGGGGCAGACCAACTAGTCTTGGCAGACACTATTGGTGCAGCCCACCCACAGCAGGTGCGTGAATTAACCGCTGCATTGGTTGCTACCCATGGCTCTGAGAAACTTGGCTGCCACTTTCATGACACGAGAGCAATGGGTTTGGCTAATGTTTATGCCGCCGTTGAATCTGGAATCCGTCGTTTTGACAGCTCCATTGCTGGTCTTGGGGGCTGCCCATTCGCCCCGGGCGCGTCGGGCAATGTGGCGACCGATGATATTGCCATGATGTTGCAACAAATGGGTTTTGACACCGGAATAGATTTAGATACATTGATGCAGGCTTCTGATTTGGCTCAGGCACTGACAGGCACAGCACCAGGTGGCCGCTCAAAAGCTTGGCTGCAGGGGTATTTACTCAAGCAGGCCAGCTAAAAAATACAGTAAATAATAGTTAGAAGTACGAAATAACTAAAAAAACAAAAATTATTAAAGACAGAAAGTTGGGGATAAAAATGAGTTACAGACTAGGGGTAGATGTAGGGGGGACATTCACTGATCTTCTATTAATTAATGAAGGTACAGGGGAAACCCATACGGCCAAAGTGCCGTCCACGCCAGAGGACTCCTCTATAGGTGTACTCAATGGTATTGCTCGTATTTGCGATGAGTCCGGTGTTAATCCCGCGGATGTCAGCAGAGTGATGCACGGTACTACAGTGGCCACCAATGCAGTGTTAACAGGCCGTGGTGCAAAGGTAGGTCTGGTGACCACTGCAGGTTATGAAGATACTTTGCAGGTAGCGCGATCTTTTTGCCCGGGTGGACTGGGTGGCTGGGTCAGTTTTGTTAAAAAACCCTTATTAGCCCCTCTCGAATTGACCATTGGTGCCCATGAACGCATGAGCGCCGATGGTGACGTGGTAAGAGGTTTGGATGAAGACCAACTCCGCGTGGACCTTAAGCGATTACAGGCTACGGGTGAGGTGGAAGCCTTAACCATCTGCTTTATCAATGCCTATATCAATGGCGCTCATGAACAGCGGGCCAGCGAAATTGCCGCAGAAATTTTTACCGATACGCCTATTTCTATCTCCAGCGACGTAGTGCCAGAGATGCAGGAATACGAGCGTACCGAAACAACCGTTGTAAATTCCTATGTTCGCCCTGAAGTGGCCAGCTATGTGAGTAACTTGCAGGCGGCGCTAGACGAAAAAATGGGCCCGGATACTCAGCTGTCTATTTTGCGTTCCGACGGTGGTCTGGCCTCAGCGCGAGCCTCTGCAGAGTCACCAGTGAATATGCTGATGTCTGGCCCTGCTGGTGGCGTATCTGGAGCGATCTACTTCTGCAGCCGTGCGGGATATGACAATATTTTGACCTGCGACATGGGTGGCACCTCCACCGATGTGGCCCTGATCCAAAACTCCCGTGCCCGAGTTCGTCGCGAGACCATTGTTGCCGATGTGCGTGTTCGCGCTCCCTCAGTGGATGTGCGTACCGTTGGTGCCGGTGGCGGTTCTATTGCCTTTGTTCCCGAGTTAACCAAAGCATTGCGCGTAGGCCCAGAGTCTGCCGGTGCAGTACCTGGTCCCGCTTGCTACATGAAAGGTGGCGAGCTGCCTACCGTGTGTGATGCCAATGTTGTGCTGGGCTATCTGCCCTCGGATGTGCAGCTGGGTGGCAAGATGGAGATTAATCGCGAAGCCTCAGTTGCCGCTGTGCAGTCGGTGGCCGATGCCATGGGTATTGACCTTATGGCCGCCGCAGAAGGCATTATTAAAATTGTAAACGAAGGCATGTTTGGTGCACTACGTTTGGTGTCTGTTGAGCAGGGTTACGATCCACGAGACTTTGCCCTTGTTGGCTTTGGGGGTGCAGGACCACTGCATGCCAACGCTCTGGGTATTTTGACCGATGCTTGGCCAGTAATTATTCCCCCGGGCCCAGGTGTTCTCTGCGCCTATGGTGATGCCACCACTCAGGTACAGGACGAAGCGGCACGCACCTATCTCACTATGGCTAGTGACCTCACCGATGCTCAGCTGATTGCTGATCTGGCTGAGTTACAGGTGCGAGCGGGCAATGCGCTGTTAAAGGACAATATTCCTGCGTCAGAGCATGAGATTTCTTATCAGGCTGATCTGCGTTATGCCGGGCAAGCTTTCCAAATCACTATCGACTTTACCGAAGCCGAGCTTAAAGAGAAGGGCGTTGCGTTATTAACAGGCCAGTTTGATGCCGAGCATGAGCAACTGTTTACCTTCAAATTAGACGATGGCCACGAGATATTAATGATTCGTGCGGTTGCCAAGGCAAAAGCCAAAGCAATTGCCGAGCGTAAAATCGGCCAGACCGGTATGAGCCTAGAAGAATGCAAAATCATCAATAGCCGCTTCTATTACGAAGGTGATTGGTACGACACTACTATCTACGATCGCAACAAACTAAGTACTGGGTTGGAGGTTCCGGGCCCAGCAATTGTTGGCGAGATGGATTCCACCACCGTCGTGCTACCAGGCTATGTTGCCACTGTCGATAAGGTCGGCAATTTACTTATTAATCCAGGCGCGTCAGCCACGCACTCTTTAAATAAAAAGGGGAGTAAATAATCATGACCGCAAGACTATTAGAAACTAACCATGATCCCCTGAAGCGTATTGAAGTTGATGGCGTAACAGTCGATATTATTGAAAATGCTCTTCGCAACGCGCGGGAGGAAATGGACGCAGTACTGTTTAGAACCGCCATGTCACCCGGCATTCGAGAGCAGGGTGACTGCTTCCCAATGATCGCCAACAAAGACGGCAAGATGGTGGTGGGCCAGTTCGGTTCATTTATCGGGCCTTTTTTAGAAGCCTATGACGAAGAGATTGAAGAGGGGGATATTATTCTCACCAATGATCCCTATATGTGTAATGCCGCGGTTTCTCACTTACCCGATTGGGTGGTTTTGGTGCCGGTGTTTAAAGATGGCCGCCATATAGCTTGGTCGGCAATGTTTGGCCATATGTCAGATAACGGCGGTATGGTGCCAGGGTCCATCCCTATTCAGGCGACGACCATCTACCAAGAAGGTATTCGTATTCCACCTACTAAGCTGTATAAGAAAGGTGTGTTGCAGAGCGATCTGCTGGAACTGATTTTGCACAATGTGCGCACCCCGCAGTGGAACCGTTTTGACTTAAATGCCTTGGTTGCCGCCTGTAATACGGCCTCCAAGCGCTGCGTAGAATTGGCTGTGCGCTTTGGTGACGATGTACTGTTCTCGACCATGGACATTATGTTGCAGCGTAATTATGACGCCATGAAACATATTATTGGCATGTTTATCCCAGAAGAGCCTCGCGAGTTTGAAGACTATATTTGCGATGACGGCATGGGCATGGGTCCCTATAAAATTAAGTGCACCATGTGGCGTGAGGGCGAGAAGGCAATTTTTGATTTTGCCGGTACAGATCCCCAGGCTCAGAGTTCGGTGAATTTTTTCCTTAATGAAGATATGTTCAAAATGTTTTTCGGCTCGTTCACCATTAACGTGGTGGATCCGCAGATCGTGTTTAACGATGGCTTCTATGACCTAGTGGATGTCCGCATTCCCCAGGGTACTCTTCTAAAACCCAACTACCCAGCTGCACTGTCGGGCAGAACTCATGCTCTGGGTCGCATCTTTGATGTACTCGGTGCTCTGCTGGGTATGGGCGCGCCAGAGATGATGCTCAATGCGGCAGGCTTCTCTGATTCGCCACACCTATTTTTCTCCGGTTACGATAGCCGTGAAGGAAAAGGTAATGAGTGGTTCCAGCTATTCCAAATCGGTTTTGGTGGTGTGCCCGGTCGCCCAGTGGGTGATGGCCCGGATGGTCATAGTCTATGGCCAGGATTTACCAACGTACCCAACGAATTTATTGAGTCCTATTTCCCATTGCGCATCGAGCGTTACGAGACGATTCCAGATTCCGGTGGCGCAGGTTTACACCGTGGCGGCAATGGCTTAAGTGTTGCTTACTGCTTCCTCTGCGACGGCGATATTGGTATTCACGATGACCGCTGGCTGACCTATCCCTGGGGTGTACTCGGGGGTGAGACTGGACTGCGCTCAACTAAGAAATTAGTTCGTGCCGACGGTACCGAAGAATGGCTGCCGGCCAAAGTCGAGGGCATCAAAGTTAAAACTGGTGACGTGCTCTATTTTAATACCTGGGGTGGCGGTGGCTGGGGTGATCCCTTTGCCCGAGATCCCGAGTTGGTGCTGCAAGATGTGGCACGTAGGCTTGTGACAGTTGAAGGTGCTCGGCGCTACGGTGTAGTGATTGCAGCAGATGGTGGCCTTGGCGCGATTGGCTCCATTGGCTCGATTGGCTCCATTGATAAAGCAGCCACCGAAAAGCTTCGTGCAGAACTAGTTGCGGCCCGAGGTACTGACGAGGCGCTATTCAACTTTGGTGGTGACCTCGAAGATATTCGCAGTCGCTGCGAAGCAGAAACCCATTTACCAGCGCCGGTTAAGCCGACTTTTATTGGTGCTAGTTAAGAGTAAAGGTAGAGGCTAAAAAATATAAAAAGACACATGCAGCAACGTAACATTTAAACGTAGAAGCTAAAAAAAAGTAGAAAAGTAGCAGAAATTCATTGTTTAAAAATCATTAAAATTGATTTGGGGAGATAGTATGAACATAACCTATGTAAAAAAAGCAATTGTAGTTGCGATAATGGCAAGCGTCAGTACCGCCTCATTCGCCGAGATAGCTATTGAGGAGATTGTAGTCTCTGCGCGTAAGCGTGCAGAAAATCTCCAGGAAGTACCCATCGCCGTCACAGCATTTACCGCCTCTCAAATTGAGAGTGCTGGTATTGAACGTCCGGCAGACTTCATTGGCCTTATGCCCAACGTGACCATGGTTAACTCAGCCAACATCGGTGACACCCAGGTCAGTATTCGCGGTATTGTTTCAACCCGTGATGCCGAATCCACCTTTGCCTATGTAGTCGATGGTGTTCTGGTGACTAACCCGAATGGCTTTAACGAAGAGCTGATGGATGTCAGTCAGATTGAAGTACTTAAAGGTCCTCAGGGTGCACTTTATGGTCGTAACGCTGTAGCTGGTGCCATTTTGGTTACCACCAATCGTCCCGACGAAGAGTTTGAAGGCAAGGTAAAAGTAGGTGCTGGTAACAACGGCTCTACAAGTGCCAGCTTGACGTTAAGCGGTGGTTTGAGTGACGGCGTTCTTGGTCGTGTTAGTGTTAGCCGCCGGGAAACTGATGGCCACTATAGCAACGCATACACTGGTGCTAATTCCGTCGATTTTGTCGAAGACACTACTATTCGCGGTCGCCTGATTTGGGATGTCAGCGAAGAGCTGTCTCTGGACATGCGCGCAGGCATGAGTGAAGTGAGTGGCGGTGCCATTAACTTTAATGCCGTATTTGCCATTCCTATGTTTGCCGAAGGCTTTGGTCTTGGGCCAACTTTCTTTAAGGACGTGAATGATCACGAGTTTATTTTCTCTAACAATGTACCCGGAGAAAATGAGCAGGAAACTACTGAATTCTCGATTAAAGCAGACTGGGATCGCGATGATTTTGATATCAGCGCAATCTTTAGCTACAGCGATCTAGAAGAGTACCTCCTGTCCGACGGCACCAGTGCCACGTTCTATGGCTATGAAGTTACTCCTGCCTGTCAGACGGACCGTGCAACCCTAAATAACTTGCCCACATCAATGGGTGGTGCAGGCCGTGATGATCTATTTGGCGGTTTCTTTGGTCCCTTTGGCGTATTCCCAGGAGCTGGAGGCGCAGCGCCAGATTTCACCGGTATTTACGGGCCCTATACGCCGACTTCCTGTGATGGTTACCAGTATCAGGAGCGCAATCAGTCAGATACTAGCTTAGAAATTCGTCTGACTTCAGAAGCCGATGCTGACGTGAGCTGGATTGCCGGTGCCTACGTGGCCGATATTGAGCGTGATGTGGTTGTTGCCTACGGTGCTGATACAGGCAATGGTTTCCTACGCCAGGCCTATGTTCCTGCCACTGGACCCAACCCAACGGATCTGATGTTTAACGACAAGTTCGACACTTCCGTGATGGCTATCTTTGGTCAGGTCGAGTTTGATCTGAATGATGATATGGAGCTATCGTTTGCGGCTCGCTATGATCGCGAAGAGCGTGATGTACACAACCAGGTGCCAAATGTTGCTGCTTCTGGGCTTAGCGTTAATGCTGGTACTGCTCCGATTAATCCAGCCTTTGTCGCCAACCCAAATGGTGTGCCAGATCGTAATGCGACCTTCAACCAGTTTCAGCCTAAGGTAACTTGGAGTTGGAATGCTGCCGATGACATTAATGTCTACGCCAGCTGGGGTGTTGGCTTCCGTAGTGGTGGTTTTAACTCCATTGGTAGTGAGGCATTAATTGACCTTTGGTATAACGATAACGGCGATGGTACCAACCCAGGTGCTCTGGTCGATGCGAAGCTATCGGTTAAAGACGAATACGACAAAGAAGTCTCTACTAGCTTTGAGCTGGGTAGCAAGATGGAATTTTTCGACAATCGTCTGCGTCTGAATGCATCGATATTTCAAACCGAAGTTGAAGACAACCAGTTCTTCGAATTCTATGCTGGACCATTTGGCTTGATGCGTGTGGTAACCACCATTGAAGAGTTGGAAATTCAGGGTTTCGAGATGGACTTCCATGCTGTCGTCACTGAGAACCTCTCTGTGTTTGGTGGTGCTGGTTTCCTCAGCAGTGAAATCGTTCGCAACACCCACCGTCCAATGACCGAGGGCAATGATGCTCCTCAGGCACCAGATCGTACCTTTAACCTAGGTACACAGTTTGAAATGTCTGTTGCTGATGGTATTGAAATGACTGCTCGTTTAGATTGGCAGCATGTTGGTGAGATGGCCTTCCACAGCTTGCAGGGTGAAGAGACACCTACAATCTGGCAGGTATTCTACCCAGGTGTGCCCATCACGCAGAACTTTAGTAAAGCGACGCGAGATGCTTACTCAACGCTAAATGCACGAGTGTCCTTTGATAGTGAAAATTGGGGTCTGACGTTCTGGGGTCGCAATATTACTGATGAGACCTATCTGGAAGAAGTGATTCCAGCACCAGAGTTTGGTGGTTCATTTATTCACCCGGGTTCTCAGGATTCTTACGGTGTGGACTTTAACTACCGTTTCTAAAGCGAGTGTTTTAGAGATAGCGTAGTATAAACTGCGGGCTGTGCTTCTTATTGTTGAAAGCACAGCCCGTTTTTTTATGATTAAAAAAAAGAGTCAGGCTAATGGCAGAAAATAATCTTCAAGGGGGTGCTCTTCAACCCGGTACTCCTCAACACAGTGCTCTTCAACCCGGTACTCTTCAACACAGTACTTTAGGGTTAGGCAATCGCCCGGCTCTTATTGTGGTTGATATGATCAATGGGTTTACTGACCCCAGCTGTCCCCTAGGGACTGATTGCCCAGAGGTAGTGGCTGCCAATCGTGAATTATTGAGTGCCTTTAGAGATAAAGGCCTACCGATCTTTTTTACCACCGTGGTTTATCACAACGACCAGCAAGCTACTGTATTCCGCACTAAAGTACCGGCACTCAATGTCTTAGAGCCAGGCTCTCATTGGGTCGAACTAGATGCAAAAATGGGCCGTTTGCCCACAGAGCCCCTAATAGAGAAGCAATGGGCTAGTGCCTTCCATAAGACTGACTTAGATCATCAACTCAGGGCAATGGCGGTAGATTCATTGGTTGTCACAGGCTTGACGACGAGCGGCTGTGTTCGAGCCACAGCAGTAGATGGTTTGCAGAATAATTATCAGGTAGTTGTTGCCAAAGAAGCCGTCGGCGATCGCAATGCCGAGGCCCATGCTGCTAATCTATTTGATTTAAATGCTAAGTATGCTGATGTTTTGGGTGTGGCAGAGATTGTTGCTTCGCTTTAACTTAGAGTCTGCTCTCTGTCTAAAGAGCACTTTTGATCTATAGCCCGCTTTCTATCTAGAGAGCCCTTTCTATCTAAAGACGCCTTTCTATCTATAAACCCCTTTTTATCTAGAGACCATAGCCGCCGCGATGAAAGATCAGTGGCTTAAGGCCATTGTCGACAAACTCAAGTACCTTACCCACAATAATTACATGGTCGCCACCATCGTACTGGTTAGCAACGGTACACTGAAAACAGGCACTGTAATGGCTGAGTAGGGGAACACCAGAGAGTCCCTCTGAGATGTCCAGACCCTCGAATCTATCCGCTCCTGTCTTGGCAAAACGATTAGACAGATCCTGCTGATCATCGGCTAACACATGAATTGCATAAGCTTGCGCCGCCATAAAGTCGTCAAAGCAGTTTGAATCACGACCAATACTCCACAGCACCAGTGCTGGGTCTAGAGACACAGAGTTAAAACTGTTAACGGTCATGCCGATCTTTTGGCCGCTTTTGCCCAGTGCCGTAATCACGGTGACACCAGTGGCAAAACTGCCCAGAGCATTGCGAAAGTCTAGCTTGCTAAAATTTGTATCAGACATGGAATTCTTATTAGGTAGTCGACTGGAATCAGGCGGCAATGATGGTCGGATTGCCCCGAGGTTGCAAGGGTTTTACGACAATTAATCGACTGGCATACCAGCTATTTAAGAGGAAAATAGCTGGTATGCGTAGTCAGGTATATTACTGTTTTAAATAAAGCCTTTATTACATGGCCGCAGCAAGTCTTGTTCCTTGATTGATGGCGCTTTTCGCGTCTAGCTCACCGGCAACATCGGCACCGCCAATCAGATGGTGAGGCACGTTTAGGCCATCCACTAATTCACGCAATGGGTCCTGACCAGCGCAGATAATAATGCTGTCAACTGGAAGAACCTTAGGCTCGTCATTGACAGTGATATGCAGACCTTCATCGTCAATATGGCTGTAGTCACAGCCGGGCATCATGCGCACGCCTTTCATTGCAAGGCCAGCACGGTGTATCCAGCCGGTTGTTTTGCCCAGGCCTTTGCCCACCTTAGAGGTTTTGCGTTGCAGTAAGAATACTTCTCTTGGCGACGGCGTAGGCTCAGCCACAATACCTTCGGTACCAGAGCGTGAACCAAACGTCATGTCGATACCCCATTCTTTCATAAAGGCCGGGATATTTTGGCTAGTCGCTTCGCCACTGTGAGTAAGGTATTCCGCTGTATCAAAGCCGATACCGCCAGCACCGATAATGGCAACCTTGTTACCTACAGGCTTCTTGGCACCAATAACATCGAGATAGTTCATCACTTTAGGGTGATCAATACCCTTGATGTCTGGCAGTCTTGGGCTAATGCCAGTCGCAATAATGACCTCGTCGAAGCCGCCGTTGTTAAGTTGCTCTGCGGTAACGCGAGAGTTCAGCTGCAGGTCGACGCCGGTGATTTCAATCTGCTTACCGTAATAACGTAATGTTTCAAAAAACTCTTCTTTGCCAGGAATCTGCTTGGCGATATTAAACTGACCGCCAATTTCGCCTGCGGAATCAAACAATGTCACCTGATGACCTCGAGAAGCGGCGGTAGTCGCAGCCGACAGACCAGCAGGGCCTGCACCTACAACAGCGATTTTTTTACTGTTAGTCGTCGCTACAATATGCAATTCCGTTTCGTGACAGGCGCGAGGGTTAACTAGGCAGCTGGTCATTAATCCACTAAATACATGGTCGAGGCAGGCCTGGTTGCAGCCGATGCAGGTATTAATTTCATCGGCGCGATTTTCTTGGGCCTTGAGAACAAATTCCGGGTCTGCCAAGAAAGGGCGGGCCATAGAAACCATGTCAGCGTCGCCGCGAGCCAGTACTTCTTCGGCGACTTCTGGCGTATTGATACGATTAGAGGTAATCACCGGAACCGAGAGCTCTTTTCTAAAGCGAGCCGTCACCCAGGTAAAGGCGGCGCGGGGCACTTTGGTGGCAATGGTAGGGATCTGTGCTTCGTGCCAGCCGATACCGGTGTTAATAATAGTGGCACCAGCAGTCTCTACTGCTTTGCCGAGCTGGATAACTTCTTCAGCGGTGCTGCCGCCATCAACCAGATCAAGCATTGATAGACGGAAAATAATAATAAAGTGCTCGCCAACTGCTTCGCGAACTCTGCGCACAACTTCAATGGGCAGACGAATACGGTTTTCGTAACTGCCACCCCAGTCATCTTCGCGCTGGTTGGTACGTGCAGCGATAAATTGATTCAGGAAATAACCTTCCGAGCCCATAATTTCAACGCCGTCATAACCAGCTTTCTGAGCCTGCACAGAGGTGAAAACGAAATCATCAATCTGCTTATAGACCTCTTCATCTGTGAGAGCCCGAGGTGTAAAAGGGTTAATAGGCGATTTAATTGCCGAGGGTGCTACTTGGTCTGGGGAGTAAGCATAGCGGCCGGTGTGCAGAATCTGCATACAGATTTTACCGTCGTGCTCGTGCACGGCATCGGTGATCTGTTTGTGGCCTGCTATATCTTCTTCTGTCACTAATTTCTTAGTGTTGGGGTGGGTGCCACCCTCGGTGTTGGGGCCAATGCCGCCAGTCACGATAAGGCCAACACCACCTTTGGCTCGCTCACCAAAATAGGCCGCCATGCGCTCGTGGCCGTCGGCTACTTCTTCGAGACCGGTGTGCATTGAACCCATTAAGACACGGTTTTTTAATGTGGTAAAACCAAGATCCAAGGGGGCGAGCATGTGGGGGTACTGTTCGTGTGACATAGATTCCTCTCTAAAACTTTATAAGTATTTTTATGATTTAAGGCAGTAAATTATCGAATTTGGGGTCGCGCTTTTCTTTATTGGCATGCATTGCTTCACGGGTATCTGTTGCCTGCAACATACCAGCTTGCCAGGTGGCCATGTGGTTAAGGCTATCCTGTACTGAATGGTCGCGGCTGTAATTAAGCATAGTTTTGGTTCCGTGAACGGCCAGTGGGCTATGGCTAGCAATGTCAGTGGCAAGTGCGCGCACGGCGGTGAGCATTTCTTCTTGGTCGGCATAAACCTTGTTCACAAATCCGCAGGACTGCGCCTCTAGCGCGTCCATGTTACGGCTGCTGTAGGCGAGTTCTCGGGCCAAGCCGCTGGGCATCACATGCTGTATACGCTGCAATGTGCCGACATCAGCGGTAATGCCAAGGGCTGTCTCTTTAATATTGAAGTAGGCATTGCTCGTACAAAAGCGCATATCTGTTGCGCAGATCATATCGACACCGCCGCCAATGCAGGCGCCTTGAATCGCAGAGATCACGGGCATGCGGGCATTTTCAAGTGCTGTAAAAGTAGCCTGTAGGCTCAGAATCCAGCGCCGTGACTTTTCTGCGGCTCGCGCGGTTTCATGATTGGGGTCGCCACCTAAATTGTTAAAGGCACCGAGGTCCATCCCCGCCGTAAAATGCTTGCCCTGTGAAGACAGGATAACAACTCTGACTGTTCCGTCTGTGTCCAGCGCCTCGATAATCTCTGGCAGTTCAGCCCAGAAATCGTCGTTCATGGTATTAATCGCTTCCGGACGATTAAGGCTGATCTCGGCGACATGGTTCTCGTCGACAGCTACCTTAAATGCTTTCAGTTTGGGGAAGTCTGCAAATTTCACTGGACGCCTCGTTATTATGGATCGAAATCACTGGGATTCGACAGGCCTTGGCAATAAGTAAGCCCAATTCCCTTTATAGATAGGAGGAGGTTAAGCTGCTATTTTGACACTGTCAAGATGTGTTGTTACATTGCCCCCATGAGCCAAACCAATATTATCGAAATTGCCCGCCAAAGCTATCACCACGGCGACCTACGCCAAGCTTTATTAGTCGCTGCGAAGTCAATAATCGCCGAGGCGGGTATTGAAAATCTTTCTCTGCGCAAATTGGCCGAGCGGGCAGGGGTATCTCGCACCGCGCCCTACCATCACTTTTCGGGGAAAAACGATCTGCTCTGTGCTATTGCTGCTCAGGGTTTTCGCCGTCGACACCAGTCTGCAGTAGATACCTTCGATGATACATTGATGACTCAGGAACAGAAGTTTGAGGAATATATCTGTGGCTATGTACGATTTGCTGCAGATAATCCCGAGGAATACGAGCTGATGTTCGGTCGTAGCATATGGAAGCAAGCAAATAGCACCCAAGAGTTAAGGGACGTTGCCTATCCCTGTTTCCAGCATCAGGTGGAGATGGTGCGCAGTTGGCAAGAAGCAGGGCTGATTAGTGGTGATAATGCCCTTAGAACGTCTCAGGTGATTTGGGGGACGGTACATGGCATAGCTAAGCTGCTTATCGATGGAATTTATACAGATGCAGCGCAAATAGAAGAAGTGTCCCAATGCGCAGTTAAACTATTTATTAGGAATAACAGCTAAGCTGTTGTTTTCAAAACAGTAAACTTTTTAGTTATTCTAAAGCCCATAGAAATATCTGAGTAAAATCTCCTAAGTTATTGATTCCTTTGACATAAAAATTCGAAAAATCCAGTTTTATTTTTTGACAATGGCAAAAATGAGAACTACTTTTACCTTTACCTGTTAAGTAGTTTAGTTTTGTACTCAAAATATGGAAATGGTCGCGTTTTGCATGCGCGTTTAGTTAGTTTTAGGAGTTTTTTTAGGAGTTTGATCATGAATAGGAATCTTTCAAAATTACTGCAGTCACTTGCAGGTGTAGTTGTGTTATCAATGGCTAGTCTTTCAATGGCCGCATCTTATACTTATGACTTTGACGCTGATAATAATGAGCGCGGTGGGCAACCACTGAACTTCGTTGATCTGAATGTCTATGGTGGTCTCTTGGTTGACGGTGGCCCAGGTGTCGATCCCTCAGTAGTGGGTGCCTACGCATATCTGGATGCGGGTCCTGACTCTGGTCTGGGTGTATGTCGAGGTTCAGTGAACAACGCTGGAACTGCGGGTGTTAATAAGTGTTTTACCTCTGGCGGGATTGCTGCCGGTTCTGATGACAATCTACAAGAGAACGAAGTACTTGGATTTGTTTTTGGTGTCAGCAAAATAATCTCGGACATCGGGATTAATATCGGCGTTGGGAGTGGGCATGCCCAAGCGTATGACGGAATTGATGTGCTGATTTGGAGTGATGCTGCTGGGGCTGATGGTGGCTTTAAGCTATTAAGTACTCTAGGTGGTAAAATCACGCTAGGTTTTGAATTGACCCGGCTGGCCGTCTTTGGCTCAATGAGCGCGTATTATACCGATTACATGGGTAAAATAGGCACTACTTCTCATGACGCTCTTTATGTTGCTGGTATAAACGCTGTGCCAATTCCTGCAGCCGTATGGTTGTTTGGATCTGCGTTGCTTGGCTTGACCGGTCTACGTCGCCGCAAGGTTGCTGTTTAGATTTGCAGCATGGATTAGCTATTTAACTTTTTATGTAATGTAAGTTGTCAGTTAGCTATATCTAAAGCAAAAAAACCCCAGCATTTAGCTGGGGTTTTTTTATGTCTACAGATAATACTTGAGGTTTTACTCTGACGTAATCTCATCCAATGCGTCTGCGGCATCATCCATTGCGTCGTCAGCCATGTCGCCCATAGCGTCCACAGCATCATCAATGGCTCCCATAGCCTCATCTGCAGCTTCTTCGGTTGCGTCCATAGCATCAGATGCAGTTGCTTCAATAGCGGCCGGTGCATCGGTAACAGTAGGTTCATTACTATCACAGGCGCTTAGGCCCAAGCTTATTAGTATTGCAAAGAGTAGTTTTTCACTGTGTTTCATATTTTAGCTCCTAACCAAGTTATTTTAAGGTTTCGCGTTAAAAGCATAGATCAAGTTAGCGGGGGCTTCCCAACTTCTTTTTTTTGCCTTTTTTGTCTCGGTTTTTTAGCTCAGCTGGCCGTATCGCCACTTTCAGCTAAATTAGAGCTAAAATAGAAGCCTAAACAGTACTGAAGTAGTTGCCGATCTAAAGGTGCTGTGGCAAACTTGCCGCCCTTTTTGGCTAGGTCTGATTACGGAAACTGCGACGTGCAGCCCCCAGACGTTATTTAAGTCCAAGAAAACAAGTTTAAGCGAGTGTGGCGGAATTGGTAGACGCGCTAGATTTAGGTTCTAGTGTCTTAGGATGTGAGAGTTCGAGTCTCTCCACTCGCACCATTATTTATGTATTTCAAGAGGATAACCCATGCAGGTTTCTATCGAGTCGAGCAAAGGCCTTGAGCGTCAGCTTAAGATTGCTGTTCCTGCTGACAAAATTGATCAAGAAGTCACTGGTCGTTTACAGAAAGCCACTAAGACCGTAAGCATCAAAGGCTTTCGTAAAGGAAAGGTACCTCTAAAGGTTGTCAAGCAGCAGTACGGCGCCGGCGTTCGACAGGAAGTGATTGGCGAAATCGTCAACTCAAGCTTCTATGAAGCTATTCAGCAGGAAGAGCTACGTCCTGTTGGTCAGCCTCGCATCGATGATATTAAAGAAGCCGAAGGCCAGAATCTTGAGTACTTGGCTATTTTCGAAGTCTATCCTGAAGTAAAGCTAGCTGACCTGAGCAAGGTTAAGGTAACTCGTCCTGTTTCCGATATCTCTGCAGATGACGTCGCCAAGATGATCGAGGTTCTGCGTAATCAGCAGGCTACCTTTGATGTGGTTGAGCGCGCAGCGGAACATAGTGACCAGGTCAATATTGACTTTGTAGGTACTCAGAAGAAAGAAGAGTTTGCTGGTGGCAGTGCAGAGGCTCAGGATCTAGTGTTGGGTTCTAACAGCATGATCCCAGGGTTCGAAGACGGTTTGATCGGCGCCAGCGCTGGTGATGATCTCGTTCTCAAACTAAAATTCCCAAAAGATTACCATTCCGAAGAGCTTAAAGGTAAAGCCGTTCAGTTCGCTGTTAAGGTGAACTCAGTATCTGCCAAGCAGATGCCAGAGATGAACGATGAATTCTTTAAGTTGTACGGTGTTGACGCTGGCGGCGAAGAGAAATTCCGCGAAGATATTCAGGCCAACATGGAGCGCGAGCTTCTGAATGCCCTGCGTACCAAAGTTAAAAACCGTGTAATGGATCAGTTGTTTACCCTCAATAAAGTTGACGTTCCTGCAGCCTTAGTCGGCAATGAGATTACTCAGCTGAAGCAGCAGATGGTTCAGCAGTTTGGTGGCGGTCAGCAGATCGACCTGAACATGCTGCCTGACGAGATGTTTAAAGAGAAAGCTGAGCGCCGTGCTGCATTGGGTGTGATCGTCTCTGAAGTCGTCAAGGTTGAAGAACTGACACCCAACGAAGAAAGTGTTCGCGCCCGTGTTGACGAAATTGCCTCAACTTATGAGCAGCCACAGGAAGTTGTAGACTATTATTACAGCAAGCCTGAGCTACTGAGTTCTGTTGAAGCGGTGGTTCTGGAAGATCAGGTTACTGAGCTGGTGCTTTCCAAAGCCAAAGTTAAAGACGAGACATTATCTTACGAAGACGCAGTTAAGCCCGACCCAGAACCAGGTTCTGAAGCCTAAGTTTGACTGTTTGGCAAGCTGGTCAATCCGGCTTGCCCGCTGCCCGCGTATACAGGCTGTTGTTTAGAGGCTAGCATGACCCTTCATTTAGCAATCATAAAAGCGAGGACGCGATGAATTTTCAACACCCAACAAGTTTTAACGGTATTCCAGATGTGGAAGCCAGTGGCTTAGTGCCAATGGTTGTTGAGCAGACTTCGAGAGGCGAGAGAGCCTACGATATCTACTCAAGACTTTTAAAAGAGAGAGTTATCTTTCTTGTTGGACAAGTCGAAGATCATATGGCTAATTTGATTGTGGCCCAGATGCTATTCCTAGAGTCTGAAAATCCAGACAAAGACATCCATCTTTATATCAATTCTCCCGGTGGTTCTGTCACTGCCGGTATGTCTATTTACGACACCATGCAGTTTATCAAGCCCAACGTCAGCACCATGTGTATAGGTCAGGCCGCTTCTATGGGCGCCTTTCTGCTTGCTGCAGGAGCCGAGGGCAAGCGTTACTGCTTACCTAATTCACGCACCATGATCCACCAGCCTAGCGGCGGTGCTCAGGGTCAGGCCACTGATATTCACATTCAGTCCCAAGAAATTTTAAAGATCAAAGCTCGCCTCAATGCATTGATGGCTAAACATACCGGTCAATCGGTAGAAAAGGTCACCGAAGACACGGAGCGCGATAACTTTATGAGCGCCGAAGAGTCGAAGGACTACGGCCTGATTGATGAGGTTCTGGACAAAAGAGGTTAGAGACGTTAGTCTTTTAACTTAAATTGTTAGTTGATGTTGTTAAGTTATTGTTTGTAATGGACTTTGTTGCATTTGTAGGAGAAAGAAATGAGTGATGGTGACACCTTAGGCGATGGCGGAAAGCTACTTTTCTGCTCCTTTTGCGGTAAAAATCAGAACGAAGTTCGTCGACTGATTGCCGGACCATCGGTTTACATCTGCGATGAGTGCGTCGATCTCTGTAATGACATAATCTCCGAAGAAACTCAGGTTGTTGAGGCCGATAGCGCCCCCGACAAACTTCCAGTACCTACCGAAATTAAAGGCATGCTCGACGAGTATGTTATCGGCCAAGAGCGTGCCAAGCGCATTCTGTCTGTTGCCGTTTATAACCATTACAAGCGATTGCAAGTCAGCGAACAGACCGGTGCAGAAAAATCCGATGTAGAGCTGGGTAAGAGCAACATCCTCTTAATCGGTCCCACTGGTAGCGGCAAAACACTATTAGCTGAAACTCTTGCTCGCATGCTTGACGTACCCTTCACCATTGCCGATGCCACTACGCTGACAGAAGCTGGCTATGTAGGTGAAGATGTCGAAAACATTATCCAGAAGCTTCTGCAGAAATGTGATTACGATGTAGACAAAGCCCAGCGCGGTATTGTTTATATCGACGAGATCGACAAGATTTCTCGCAAATCCGATAACCCGTCTATCACTAGAGATGTCTCTGGCGAAGGCGTGCAGCAGGCGCTCCTCAAACTTATTGAAGGAACGGTTGCATCCGTGCCGCCTCAAGGTGGAAGAAAACATCCCCAGCAAGAGTTTTTGCAGGTAGATACGTCTAACATCCTGTTTATCTGTGGTGGTGCCTTTGCTGGCCTAGAGAAAGTTATCCGAGATCGTTCTGAGAAGGGCGGTATTGGCTTTAGCGCCGAGGTAAACAGCAAAGACAGTCAGAAGTCCATTGGTGAAACCCTCCTAGACTGTGAGCCAAGTGACCTGATCGGCTATGGCTTAATCCCTGAATTTATTGGTCGCCTACCGGTAGTTGCAACCCTGCAAGAGCTGGATCGTGACGCTTTAGTTAATATTCTTATTGAGCCTAAAAACGCACTGTTTAAGCAGTATCAAACGTTGTTTGATATGGAAGGTGTTGAGCTGGACTTGCGCCGTGATGCCCTAGACGCCATTGCTGACAAAGCAATTGAGCGTAAAACGGGAGCGCGAGGGTTGCGATCGATTTTAGAGACAATATTACTGGATACTATGTATCGTATTCCTTCCGAGCCAGACGTGGTTAAAGTGGTTGTCGACGCCTCGGTCATCAATGGTGAGAATGAGCCTCTGCTAGTCCACGAACAGCAGGATACCAAGAAAGCAGCCTCAGACGAGGCTTAAGAAGGGGCGGCGCAAGCCGCCTTTTTTTTGTCTTGTGTAATGATACTGTGAGCTCCCAGTCTTATTTTTTCCCTAAAAAAGGCCTATTTTATAGCGCCAGCAGTTGTAATTACCCTGCTAGACCCAATATAAAAAGCTGAGAAGCAAAATGCTCCAATCAAGTGGTCCCGATTTAGCTGCACGTATCTGCCCCTATTTACACCTAGGTGCATTTAGAAGCACCTATTATTAGCGATTAGGGCGCCACAATAAAATTTAAAGTTAGAGGTAACAATGGGTTCCAAGAAGACTGACGCTGACAAGATTATCTATCCACTTTTGCCCCTGCGGGATGTTGTGGTTTATCCCCATATGGTGGTGCCATTATTTGTCGGTAGAGAAAAATCTATCGTTGCACTTGAAGCGGCCATGGAGCTAGACAAGCAGATCATTCTTGTTGCTCAGAGAAACCCCTCAGAAGACAACCCCGGCATAGAAGATGTTTATGAGGTGGGAACCTTTGCCACCATATTACAGATGCTCAAACTCCCTGATGGCACCCTAAAAGTGCTAGTCGAGGGTACCGGGCGGGTCAGTCTCGTAGAGCCCCATGAGGGCGAAGCCTACATGCAGACCTGTATTGTCGAGCTTGTTGAGGAAGCGTTGGAAGATACTGAAGCCGATGCTGTCACACGCTCAACCCTGTCGCTCTTCGAGCAGTACGTCAATCTAAGTAAGAAAATCCCCTCCGAGGTAATTACCACGGTAAGCGGGATTGAAGCGGCCAACCGTCTAGCAGATACCATAGCCTCTCATATGACACTCAGCCTCGAGCAAAAGCAGGAGGTTTTAGAGGTCGCCGATTTAACTGAGCGTTTTGAGCATCTCATGGGTCTTATGGAAGCGGAGATCGACCTGTTTCAAATCGAGCAGCGCATCCGCGGTCGAGTCAAAAAGCAGATGGAGAAAAGCCAGCGTGAGTACTATTTGAATGAGCAGATGAAAGCCATTCAAAAGGAGCTTGGCGATATCGATGAAGGTGTTTCAGAGCTTGATCATCTAGATAAGAAAATCCAAGAAGCAGGCATGCCTAAAGACGCGCTAGAAAAAGCCCAGTCTGAGCTAGCCAAGTTAAAGATGATGTCGCCCATGTCCGCAGAAGCCTCGGTGCTGCGTAACTATATCGACTGTATGATTGGCGTGCCCTGGAGCAAGCGAACTAAAGTTAAGCATAATTTAGACAATGCCGAGAAAACCCTCAACGAAGACCATCATGGCTTGGAAGAGGTGAAGGAACGTATTCTTGAGTTCTTGGCGGTTCAGCAGCGAGTTAAGAAATTGAAAGGGCCTGTGCTCTGTCTAGTGGGCCCCCCAGGTGTGGGTAAAACCTCCCTTGGCGAGTCTATCGCTAGAGCTACGGGCAGAAAGTTTGCCCGCATGAGTCTGGGTGGTGTCCGTGATGAGTCAGAGATACGTGGCCATCGTCGAACCTATATTGGCTCTATGCCGGGCAAGTTGATTCAGAAACTGTCAAAAGTAGGCGCTAAAAACCCGCTGTTTCTATTGGATGAGATAGATAAAATGGGTATGGATCAGCGCGGCGATCCGGCCTCAGCGCTTCTCGAAGTACTTGATCCTGAGCAGAATCATACCTTTAACGATCACTATTTAGAGGTTGATTACGACCTTTCTGAAGTGATGTTTATCTGTACCGCCAACTCAATGAATATTCCGGGCCCACTTCTAGACCGTATGGAAGTCATTCGTATTCCCGGTTACACCGAAGATGAGAAGGTGCAGATTGCCGAGAAGTATCTAGTGCCGAAGCAGCGCAAGGCCAATGGCCTTAAAGAGGCAGAATTAGGCATTACTGAGGATGCCCTCAAAGATACCATCCGCTACTACACCAGAGAGGCCGGTGTGAGGGGCTTAGAGCGCGATATAGCCAAGATATGCCGCAAAACAGTCACTAACCATGTGCGTAGCAAAAAGAGCTCAGAAGACGTTATAGGCGTTGCTGAGCTAGAGGGCGTGTTAGGTGTTCGCCGGTTCGACTATGGTCGTGCCGAAGCAGAGAACCAAATTGGCCAGGTAACCGGTTTGGCATGGACTCAGGTGGGTGGTGAATTATTGACCATCGAAGCCGCTGCGATCCCGGGCAAAGGTCGAGTTATTAAGACCGGATCTCTGGGCGATGTCATGCAGGAGTCTATTCAGGCTGCTTTAACTGTTGTGCGCAGCCGTGCCAAGGGTTTGGGCATTCGCAAGGATTTCCACCAAGAAAATGATCTGCACATCCATGTTCCGGAAGGGGCGACGCCAAAAGACGGCCCATCTGCCGGTGTAGGCATGTGTACCTCCATTGTGTCGGTTTTGACCGGAATTCCTGTTAAAGCAGATGTCGCAATGACCGGTGAAATTACTCTGCGCGGGCAGGTGCTAAAAATTGGCGGGCTCAAAGAAAAGCTACTGGCAGCGCATCGTGGAGGCATTCGGACGGTTATCATTCCCCACGATAATGCTAGTGATTTGAAGGAGATACCGGACAATATTAAAGCTGATCTTAAGATATGCCCTGTAAAGTGGCTTGATGAAGTTTTAGATATTGCGCTACAAGAATCGCCGACTCCATTGAGCGAAGAAGAGTTCAATCGGGCCAGTGTTGGAAAAAAAAATAGCGAGTCGGGCGCTAGGCCAAGTACTCACTAGCGTATAACTAATTCAGTATTTTTAAAAAGTAAGCTTGACCGACTTCCATGCTGTTGGTATAAAGTTCGGGTAGAAGGCGCTAATAGCTAGGGTTTTAAAGCATCCAGATAGTGTAGGCGACCTTTTAATACTGCTAGGATTAACCAATTCCAAAAAAAGGGGAATACCGTGAATAAATCTGAATTAATTGATGCAATCGCTGCTGGTGCAGACATTTCTAAAGCTTCTGCTGGCCGCGCTCTCGATTCTGCGCTAGATGCAGTAACTGGCGCTCTTAAAAATGGTGACCAGGTGTCACTAGTAGGTTTTGGTACTTACTCTGTTAAGCACCGCGCTGCACGCGCTGGTCGCAACCCACAGACTGGTGCTGAGATTCAAATTAAAGCTGCCAACGTGCCAAGCTTTAAAGCCGGTAAAGCACTAAAAGACGCTGTAAACTAAGTTATTTACTGAAGAATTCAACTCCGGTTGGAGACTTCACCTTAAAAAGGCGCATCTTAGATGCGCCTTTTTAATTATCAGGATAAAACAAATGTTGGATAATTTTCGAAGTAACATGCGTGGCATCGCCACCGTTATCGTTGTTATTATTGGTGGTATCTTCGCCTTCTCTGGAACCGGTTCATTATTTATTTCGGGTACAGGGGCCGAAGCAGCTTTGATTGTTAATGATGAGACAGTCAGTGCGCTCCGTGTTCAGCAGGTACTCTTGACAGAGAGACAGCGTATTCTTCGTGAAAACCCAACTTTAGACCCCGCAATCCTCGATGATGAATTAATTCGTCCCCAGGTACTGCAGCAGCTAATTGGCCGCAAAGTTATTGCCCAGTCAGCAGCCGCTCAGGGCTTTGATATGTCATCTAAAGCCGTAAGCGAAGTCATTGTGGCGAATCAAGGTTTTCAGTCAGGCGGTCAGTTCAATAAAGAAGTCTTCCAGTATGCGATCCGCAACCAGGGATACACCAGCGCAACCTTTGTTGAGATGGTTAAAGAAGACATGATTATTCAGCAGCTGATTCAAGGTTTGTCGAACACCAACTTTGTAACTCAGACTGAATTAGAAAACCTTGCCAAATTTACAGAGCAAGCAAGAGACTACTACTACCTGACGCTACCGATGGCACCTATTGTCGACGCGCTTAATATTTCTGAGCAGCAGATCCTTGATCAGTATGAGCAGACCAAAGCCCAGTATCAGACTGATGTTGAGGTAAGGGTTGAAGCGATTGAACTCAGTGGGACCATGCTGATGGCTGAGCAAAGCGTCTCAGAAAAGCAAATTCAGGCACGTTTTGATCAGGAAGCTGAAACTGTTAATACAGCAGATAGCCTCCAGGCAGCACATTTGCTACTTACTGATCCCAGTGCTGAAACAATACAAGAAATACAGGCCAAGCTAGATGCGGGCAATGACTTTGCTGCGTTAGCGAAAGAATACTCAGACGATTTCGCCTCAGCCGATACTGGTGGTGATCTTGGTTTCACCTCTGGTAGCACATTCCCAGAAGCCTTTGAGACAGCGCTGGCAGCACTGGACGTAGGTCAGGTTTCAGGACCAGTAGAAACAGATGCAGGCACTCACTTTATCAAACTACTTGATCGACAGCTGGAGACCTTCGAATTAGCCGCTGAAAGCGCCCGTATCGAGGAAGAGTTGTTGCAGGAAGCCTCAAGTGATTTGCTTGTCGAAAAACTAGAGATGTTAAAGGAAATGAGCTTTAACTCAGAGACCTTGGCTGAAGTTGCTACAGACCTAGGTTTAGAGGCTCAGATTAGCGAGCCATTTTCTCGCGCCGGTGGCACTGGTGTTACTGCCTTTCCAGCAGTGGTTAAGGCAGCCTTTAGCCCAGAGGTACTCGAAGATAAGTACGCCAGTGAAGTCTTAGACCTGGGTGGTGACCGCTATGTAGTTATTAAGCTGCACGAATACCTTCCCGCACGACAAAAAGAATTTGCCGAAGTTAAGGCTGATGTCACTGCACAACTTCGTGGAGATATTGCTCAGCAGACAATCGAAGAGCAGGGCACAGCTTTGTTAGCTCGGGTTGAAGCTGGCGATTCTGTAGAGTCTGTCGCGAAGTCTGCAGGCTTAGAATGGCAGGCAGCACAGAAAGTCGTGCGCGCCGATAGATCAGTTAATGAAGAAGTTAAAGCGGCAGTGTTTCAGCTCAATACTCCTGTCGATGGCGAGTCGGTTATCAGTGGGTTCTCAGCGCGCAACGGTGACTATGTGATTGCCTCGTTACAGGCTGTTACCGAGGGCGATGCTAGTAGCATGAGCCGAGAGCAGAAGGCTAGTTTGATTTACGCCCTGCAAACGACTAACAGCAGTCGCGAGCTACAGGCCTTTCAGGCGAGCTTAACCGCTGATGCGGATATCACGCGATAGGCCATTATGACTTGGGCTTACCTCAGATGGTCGGGGGTAAGACATAAAAAAAGGCAGGGTTTACCTGCCTTTTTTTATGTCTGCTTTTTATACTTTCTTCTTATATGCTCTTTTTAGGCTTTCTTTTTAAGCCAAGCTCTTATATTCAATCTTAATCTCTATGGGTCAGCTATAGACTTCTCTAAATCCGCAGCGCATTAATAAAGAGCGTTAGGCGCTGGCCTGGTTGCAAAAACTCATTGCGGCTAATCTTATTCCAGCGGGTAATATCACGGATGCTCAGATCAAACTTCTCAGCGATTAAATATAAAGAATCACCACGTCGCACCTTGTAGGACAGGCGGCGTAGGTTGTCAGCGCTAGGAACAGCCACAGAAGTCTCTACCTTGAGCTTCTGGCCTATTTGTAGGATATCCGTACGCAGATTGTTAGAACGTCTTAAATCGACCACAGACGACTTAAATCGAGTTGCTATCGAAGATAGGGAATCACCGCTCTGCACCTGATAGACGGACTGTTTAGACGTTGCGGCTACCGACGTTGCGCTCTTCTTAGAGCTGGAGTCACCGCCGGCGTGGGGAATTAGTAACACCTGGTCAACCCGCAAGCGGTCACCCTTCAGATTATTATGGCTTTTGAGCCAGCGTGTTGGCACCCGAAAGCGCTGGGCAATCTGTGACAATGTATCGCCGCTTCGCACCGCATATTCTGAATGTGGCACCCATGTTTTGGGGTCGGTGTTGGCAAGTAGATGGCGCAGAGGGCTGGCGGTGCCCACTGGCAGTAAAATATTGTGCTTACCCTGAGGGGGCGTAATGGAGCGTCTATAAGCAGGGTTCAGGCGCGTAAAATCTGGGCCCTTAATGCCGGTGATCTCGACGACCTTATTGAGGTCAATCTGCGACTCAATTTCAACTACTTCAAAATAGGCTTCGTCTGGTATCGAGGGGAGCTCAATACTGTATACCTCAGGCTTGGCAATAAGCTCGGCTAGCGCCAGTAACTGCGGAACATAATTTCTTGTTTCTCGCGGCAGCTTGATTGACCAAAAATCCTCGGGCTTGCCCAGTTTGCGATTCCGCGCCATAGAGCGAGAGACATTGCCCTCACCAGAGTTATAGGCCGCGAGGGCTAATAACCAATCATTATCGAAGCGCTTGTGGAGGTATTTAAGGTACTTCACTGCAGCCTGAGTAGAGTAGATCACATCGCGGCGACCGTCATACCAGCGGTCCCGGCGCAGCCCAAAAGACTTAGCTGTCGAGGGAATAAACTGCCACAGACCAACCGCATGGCTGTGGCTATAAGCGAGAGGGTCATAGGTGCTTTCAACGATCGGCAGTAAAGCAAGCTCTAGGGGCAAGCCTGCGCGATCAAGCTCGTCAGTCACATAATAGATAAACGGCTCAGCACGGCTAAATACTGTCGCTAAATAGCTAGGGTTGCGTATATACCAGTCCCGCTGTTTCGCCACGGTGGCATGCATTTCATCGGGAGATAAGTCGTAGCCTTCGCGTATTCTCTGCCATAGGTCCGGTGTTGGAACAACCGCCGCCACCAAGGGCTCTGGGATGCTTTCAATTGGGGTGCTAACAGCCTCTAGGACACTGATGTCCATCTTGTCATTGCTTGCATCCGGGCTCACAGGAACAAGTTCACAGCCAGTCAGGATAAAACTGATAAAGCAGGTTGTGAGTACAAGGCGAAACAGTCTAATGACAGGCACAGGCGATCAACTTATTATTGGTTGTTTAACAAGCCGGGAATTGTAGCGATCACAGCAGCATTAAACAATAAACAAGCGCAGCTAGTGAGTGGTGTAGGCCAGTTTTGCCAGCTGAGGCTGGCCTTTGTTGGGATCATTGAACATAATAAGCACAATCGGCCACAGGCCTAGCTCTGGTAACAGTATGCCAATAGACGTCCTACGCAAACGCAGTAAAGTCATCCTAGATCGACTAAAAGTTGATGATTTGGGTGCCACGGCAAACGACCTCGAAAATTGGGCCAATACAGATTTTGGTCGCTACTTACTGGGTGCCGAAAGACGCATTCTAGAGCACAAATATTCCCAGCTACCCGGCTATAGAATGATGCACCTGGGGCTTGGGCCAAGCCAGCCTACCCTTGATTGTTTTAAGCAGCTGCACCGTTTTTATATTCATTCGAATGTCCCTAAGGTGTTAGATGGGCTGTCTGCAGCCAGCAACTATGCAGAATTGCCCCTTCCCTCTGGGGTTGTTAATGTAGCACTGGTGCAGCATGCCGTAGAGTACTCGGTGTCCCCCAAGGCAGTTCTTGCAGAGGTTGCAAGAGTCGTAGCGCCGGGCGGGCACTTGCTACTGTGCCTGTTTAACCCCTATGGCCCAAGAGGCGTGATTAAATTCCCTATGCAGCTCATTACTGGCCGCCCAGAGTATCGCTTCCACAACCTGCGCAAAGGTCGAGTGATTGACTGGTTGTCGCTATTAAATTTTCAAGTATTAGAAATTGATCATGGCGCCTATAATCTGCCCCTCGATCGACCCCAGTGGCTAGAGTCCGACAGCCAGTGGGAAAAGATAGCGCAAAAGATTCGCTTTCCATTGGGTAATTTTTATATGATCCACGCCGTCAAGCGAGAGCTACGCGGTATTGGTACCAGAACTCACCTATGGCGACCCGCAGCTGTTTCTGGCAAAAGCTCACAAGGCGCAAATAAGAGCGTAAACAAGAGGCTAATTAAGAGCGTAATTAAGAGCACCAATCAAAAAGTAAAACCGTAATCCTTCATTAAAGCTCCGACCAAGGAATAGCATGAATCTAGTACAAATATTTACCGACGGTGCCTGTAGAGGCAATCCCGGCCCCGGCGGCTGGGGCGTATTGATGCGTTACGGCGACGAAGAAAAGTCCCTCTGTGGTGGTGAGCCCGAATCCACCAACAACCGCATGGAGTTAACCGCGGTGATTGAAGGCTTGGCAGCACTCACACGGCCCTGCAAAGTAGAGCTGACTTCAGACTCCACTTACGTGCTTAAAGGCATTCAAGAGTGGATGCCCAGCTGGAAAAAACGCGGTTGGAAAACCGCTGCTAAAAAACCCGTAAAGAATGTAGATCTATGGCAGAAACTCGATGCCGTTATCGGTGAACATCAGATAGACTGGCGCTGGGTTAAAGGTCACAGTGGCCACCGCGAAAATGAAATAGCCGACCAGCTAGCTAATCGCGGTATCGACGAGTTGGTGCTCTAAAAAAGCTTAAATTGTATTAGAATTTATTAAAGGTGCATTCATTTGCATCAAAAGAGACAAAGAAAAAGCCATGAGACAGATCGTACTGGATACAGAGACCACCGGGCTAGAGACCTCCCAAGATCACCGAATCATCGAAATCGGCTGCGTCGAGATGGTCAATCGCAAATTGACGGGTCGTCATTATCACCAGTACGTCAATCCTCAGCGCAAAGTCGATGAAGGCGCCATGGAAGTCCATGGTATTACCGACCAGTTTTTAGAAGACAAGCCTACCTATGATGCTATCGAGGCAGAGTTCATGGCCTTTGTCGACGGTGCCGACCTCATTATTCATAACGCCCCCTTTGATATTGGTTTTATTAAGCATGAGACAGCTAAGCTACCAGGCCGCGTAAAATCCATTGAGACCGATTGTAAAATCATCGATACATTGGCCTTAGCGCGACAGAAACACCCAGGCCAAAAAAATAATCTAAACGCACTCTGTAAGCGCTACGGCGTCGACAACTCTCAGCGAGATCTTCACGGCGCGTTGCTAGATGCCGAGATTCTAGCTGATGTTTATTTGCTGATGACCGGTGGCCAGGTCAACCTCAATATTAGCGACCAGTCCTCAGACTCCGGCGAGATGAATCAAGCCTCCAGCATTCGGCGTCTCCCAGAAGGCCGCCCGGCACTGCGAGTGATTACCCCCAATGAAGACGAATTGGCCAGCCACCATAAAAAACTAGATTCTATTAAAGCCTCAAGTGGCGAATGTATCTGGCAGAGCACGGGCGAATAAGAGCCCTTGTCCCAGCCAACACAACATTCCGAGTCAGGGAAGGCTAAGCATTTCCCCGATTCACCGCCCAGTGTCGCCGCGGAGTTTGATCCGTTCAAGCAGCTACTCGCCGATTCAGTCACCAGTCGAGATATCTTTCGCCTAGGTCGCCAGCTGTCCGATATGCAGCGCAAAGTGTCCAGCAAACAAGACATTGCCGATAGCTGGAATAAATGGCTGCAGGCTGTCGAGCGGTCGCAGCAAATAGTAAACACCCGCCGTGAAAACCTGCCGGCAATCACCTATCCAGATTTGCCAGTCAGTGCCCGGTCAGAAGAGATCATTGAGCTCATTCGCAACAATCCCGTAGTGGTTATAGCAGGTGAGACCGGGTCGGGTAAAACCACCCAGTTACCCAAAATTTGTCTGCAAGCAGGGCGCGGTGTTAAAGGTATTATTGGCCACACCCAGCCGCGCCGCATTGCCGCCCGCACGGTTGCCAGTAGAATTGCCGAAGAGCTTAAAACACCCTTGGGTGATACGGTTGGTTATCAGGTGAGATTCTCCGACCAGAGCTCCCCAAAGACCGTTATTAAGCTCATGACCGACGGTATTCTGCTGGCAGAAATTCAGCACGATCGATTTCTAAGCAAGTACGACACCATCATTATTGACGAGGCTCATGAGCGCAGTCTCAATATTGATTTTCTGTTGGGGTACCTTAAAAACCTGCTAGCCCAGCGTAGCGATTTAAAACTCATAATTACCTCGGCGACCATCGACGTAGAAAAGTTTTCTCGCCATTTTAACGGCGCACCAGTGGTCGAAGTGTCTGGCCGAGCTTATCCGGTAGAGATCGTGTACTCCGGTCCAGACATCCTAGAGATGGACCGCGATCAGCGCATAGTCGAGTGCCTACGAGATATTCATGCCACCCAGAAAGCGGGCGACGTACTGGTATTTTTAAGTGGTGAGCGGGAAATTCGAGAGGCCAATCTGGCCATTAGGCGCGCGCAGATTCCCCACGTAGAAGTGGTGCCTCTTTATGCCCGACTGAGTCTGGCCGAGCAGAGCAAAATATTTTCACCACACAAAGGTCGGCGAGTGGTACTGAGTACCAACGTTGCCGAGACCTCGCTAACCGTGCCCGGTATAGGCTACGTGATCGACACGGGTCGCGCGCGACTGTCACGCTACAGCTATCGCACCAAGGTGCAGCGCTTACCCATCGAGTCAATTTCTCAAGCCAGTGCCAACCAGAGGGCAGGGCGCTGTGGTCGTGTGAGCGACGGCATTTGCTACCGGCTCTACGAAGAAGAAGACTTTAACAATCGCCCGGAATTTACCGACCCAGAAATTGTGCGCACCAACCTTGCCGCGGTTATCTTGCAAATGTTGCACCTACGCATTGGTGATATTCGCAACTTCCCCTTTGTCGAACCGCCAGATAGCCGCATGATCAGCGACGGTTTTAAATTACTAGAAGAGCTGCAGGCAGTGGACGGCAGTGGCAAGCTAACTTCTCTGGGTAAAAAGCTTGTATCCATACCCCTAGATCCAAGATTGGCGCGCATGGTTTTCGAAGCCGGCAAAAATGGGTCCCTCGCAGAAGTCATGATCATTACCTCCGGGCTAAGTATTCAGGACCCCAGAGAGCGCCCAGCAGATAAACAGCAGGCCTCAGATCAGGCCCATGCCCAGTGGCGAGACGAAGATTCTGATTTTATGTCGCTACTAAATCTGTGGCAGCACTTCGAAGCCAAGCGCCAAGAACTCTCTGGCAACCAATACAGCAAGTACTGCCGAGTTAACTATGTATCATTTCTGCGCATGAAAGAATGGCGCGATTTGCATCATCAGGTGCACAGCGCCTGCCGGGCCCTCAAACTTACCGACAATCAAAAGCCCGCAGAATACACCGCGATTCACCAATCAGTGCTGTCTGGCCTATTGGGCCAAGTGGGTATTCGCGAAGATAAATGGGAGTTTCTGGGTACCAGAAACCGTAAGTTCTTTATCTTTCCCGGCTCTGGCTTAAGCAAAAAACCACCAAAATGGGTGATGGTGGGTTCACTCATGGAAACCACCAAACAGTTTGGTCTTAATGCCGCCAAAATAGATTCAGATTGGCTTGAGTCACTTGCTGCTCATCTGGTCAAGAAAACCTACAGCGACCCTTTCTATCATCAAAAGTCGGGCCAAGTTATGGCCAAAGAGCGCCAGACATTGTTTGGCCTATCCATAGTCGAGGGTAAGAATACGGTCTATGGAAATGTAGCGCCAGTTGAAGCTCGGCAGATATTTATTCAGCAGGCGTTAGTAGAAGAGGGTTACCGGGGCAAAGGTGACTTCTATAAGAAAAACCAAAAGCTGGTCGCCGAGCTGGAGGCTTTAGAAGATCGCTTTCGCCGCCGAGACTTACTGGCAGAACAAAAAGTCATCTACAGCTTTTACGACGAAAGAGTCCCTGCCGACATTTACAACCTGCCTGCCTTTGAGAAGTGGCGCAAAGCTGCAGAGCAATCAAGCCCGACACTGCTGACCATTAATAAAGACGCGTTGCTGCTGCGAGGCATGTCTGCCGACGAAGAGGCTCAGTTCCCCGAGCTGGTGCGCTGCGATGGGCTCGAATTCCAACTGTCCTATACCTTCCAGCCCGGCCACAAAGAAGACGGCGTAAGTGCCAAGATTCCCCTGGCACTGCTGCATCAGTTGCCGCGCTATTATTTTGAATGGCTAGTGCCTGGTATGTTGCGGGACAAATGTATCGCGTTGGTCAAAAGCCTCCCCAAACCAATACGCAGGCATTTTGTGCCCGTGCCCGACTATATCGACAAAGTATTACTTCAGGTAAAGGCGCAAGACCGGCCTCTCACAGAAGTATTGGCCGAACAGCTCAAGCGTCATACCGGCGTCAGTATTAATGACACAGACTGGAAAGCCGAAAATTTAGATCCCTGGTACCAGATGAACTTTTTACTCCAGGACGAGAACGACAAAGTCATCGCCATGGCACGCAGCCTAGAGCAGCTACAGCGAGATTTTAAACAGCAGATCAATGCCGGTTTAGAAGAGGCCTCAGACGACAGTATCTCCCGGCGTGGCATTTTAGAATGGGACTTTGAGTTGCCCCGTGAAGTCACCTTAAAGCGCGGCAAGATGTCGATTAAGGCATGGCCCGCATTAAAAGATTGCGGAGATTCAGTGGCACTCGAAGTTATGGATAACCCCTTGGCCGCTGAAAAAATAAGCCGTTTAGGCCAGCTAAGGCTTGCTCTACTGAGAGGCCGTGAGCAAGAAAAATATCTCACCAAACACCTCTTGCGCAGCGCCGAGCTAGCCTTAAAAGCCGCCGCTCTAGGCAACCGCCAAGATATTGTGAAAGCCATTATTACTGCGAGCTTTCAAGAAGCAATTTTTTCTGGTGCCGAGGTGGTCCGAGACACTGCCAGCTTTGACCGCTGTTATCAGGCAGGCATTGGTAAGGTTATTGATATAGCGCAACAGCACGGCGCCCATATTGAATCTGTGCTGCCCATGTTGCATGCCAATCAAAAGCAGGTGCGTTCTTTAGCCCTCAATGCCATCTACGCCAAAGAAGATATAGAGCAACAGCTAGCTTGGCTATTTTCCCCAGAAACCCTCAGTCGCACCAGCCTTAACCTAATGAGCCAGTACCCCAGGTTAGTACGAGGCATTGAAATTCGCCTCGAAAAACTGGCCTCCCAAGTGAGTAAAGATCAGGAATATATTCGCGAAATACAGGGCTTTCTAGCACCTCTGCCAGACCAAAAAGAGCAGCTACTATCAGAGGAATTGTCAGAATTGATACAGACATTTCAATGGGCACTGCAAGAATATCGAATCTCATTATTTGCCCAGCAGCTAAAAACACGGATACCGGTTTCAGCCAAGCGCCTGCAGAAGCAGTGGTCGGATATCAGTGACCAGTTGCGCCGATTTTTAATTGATAGAGATTAAGTACTAAAAAAGTCGCCAACGCATAAGGCCATAACCGATCGATCTAAAACTAATTTGTCAAAACATGAAACTTACCCGGCAACCCTAAGTCAGAATAGCATCCGGAAACCATACTGGTTCGGGATCACTGGAGTAACACCAGTCTACTTAAGGAGAAGTTCTAATGACTAAACAATCTATCAAACCCTTGGCTGCAGCAATGGGCGTAGCATTCGCAGCAACCATGGCCATGTCTTCAATTACCGTAGCAGCAGAAAATCCATTTCAAGCAGACCAGCTTTCATCCGGCTACAACCTAGCAGGCAACCATGCCGAAGGTAAGTGTGGCGAGGGTAAATGTGGTGAAGGCAAAGACTCTCATGATAAGGACTCTGAAGGTAAATGTGGCGGCGACAAAGCCGAGGGCGAAGGCAAGTGTGGCGGTGAAAAAGCCAAAGACGAAGGTAAGTGCGGCGAAGGAAAATGTGGTGGCGACAAAGCCAAAGATGAAGGCAAGTGCGGCGGCGATAAAGCTGATGCTGAAGGTAAATGTGGCGGTGCTTCTTAAGTCCGTAACTAGAGGCTATAACTAAATTCATTAATTAGTGTTTACAACTATGACCAGCAAATACCCAGTCACAGGTGTAGGTCTCGGATTAAGGCGGGCTCTTTTGGGCCCGCTTTCCTCCATCACCACAGACCAAATTCAGTTTATGGAAGTCGCCCCAGAGAATTGGATTAATGTTGGCGGGCGCTACGGTAAAGTGTTTAGAGAATACACCGAAAAATTTCCCTTCGTACTTCATGGGCTATCCCTCTCAATCGGGTCCCCTTTGCCATTGGACTGGGAACTGCTAAAAAACATCAAAGCCTTTATGGCCGAGCACTCCATCCGCTGCTACACAGAACACCTGAGTTATTGCAGCGACACAGGCCATCTCTACGATCTAATGCCAATACCTTTTACCTTGCAGGCCGTCGACTATGTCGCCGACCGCATTAGCCAGATTCAAGACTTTTTGGGCCAGCGCATTGCCATGGAAAACGTGTCTTACTACGCCGCACCCCAGCAAGAAATGTCCGAGATAGAATTCACCAATGCCGTACTAGAAAAAGCCGACTGTCATTTATTACTCGACGTTAACAATATCTATGTCAACAGTATTAACCACGGCTACGATGCCCATCAGTTTCTAAAAGCACTGCCCGGTCATCGCATTGTCTATGGCCATATTGCCGGTCATTACGACGAAGCAGAAGACCTGCGGGTCGATACCCATGGCGCTGATGTTATAGACCCAGTGTGGGATCTACTTAGCGAAGCATACGACCAATTTGGAGCGTTCCCCACCCTGTTGGAAAGAGACTTTAATATTCCTCCAGTACCCGAATTACTGCAGGAGGTGGGTCGTATCAGGCAGATTCAGAACATTGCATGCCTAGACACTCCGGTGGCCTATGCCTAGCTCAAACAGCCCTGAGCCAAACAGCCCTGGCCCAAATAGCAATGCTCAAAGCAAACCGAAAGCCACAGCCCAACAGTCCTTTCAAGACAGCCAAATAGCATTTGCAGCCCATATTCGTCACCCAGAACTCCACGAGGCACCAGCAGATCTAGAAGATCGCCGCTTAGCCATTTATCGCGATCTTTTTTACAACAATATCGAAGGGTTTTTGGCTTCAGGCTTTCCCGTTCTAAGGTCTATTCTGGGGGACAGCCTATGGCACCGAATGGTCCGTGACTTTATTCATAGTCATCAAAGCCACAGCCCCTATTTTTTACAGATTAGCGAAGAGTTTCTGGGTTACTTAAAAGACGAGCGTCAGGTTCAGGCCTCGGATCCCGCTTTTATGCTTGAGTTAGCTCATTATGAATGGGTAGAGCTGGCGTTAGATGTTTCCACTCTAAAGATTCCAGAAGAGCAGCCAGAAGTGGTGTCAGAAGAGACATCAGAAGCGACACCAGAGAATCATCCTGACAAAACTAAGGTACTTGACAATATCCCCCTAGTTTCGACCACTGCATGGCGTTTTTTGTACCAATTCCCAGTCCACAGAATCGGCCCGCAGTTTCAACCTCAAGAAGCTGGCCCCAATCCCACAGCCCTCATCGTTTATCGCAACCGCGATCTGCAAGTTCATTTTATGGAATCGAACCCCCTAACCCTGCGGTTGCTAGACATTCTGGATACTCAGCAACACAGTGGCCGAGAGGCTATAGTTAAGTTAGCCGAAGAAATAAGCCACCCTCAGCCAGAGAGTTTGGTCGACTTTGGCAGCGACATACTTGTAGAGCTGTACAAAAAAGACATAATCTCTGGTTTTGACCAAGTTTAATTGGTAAAGGCGTTGTATGGAGAGGCTCTGGAGCAGTAGAATGCAACCGTGAGTGGCGCACGCGTAAAGCGAATAGTATTTTTAATGTAAATGATTTGCGAGAGAAGGATGACTAAAACAATTCAATCGTTGGTATTCCTAGTGGTGTGGGCTGCAGTATCTGCCCCGCTAGCCTATGCCAGTGAGACAGCAGACGCTGATCCTTACGAAAACCTTAATAGAAAATCCCATAGTTTTAACCAGACTCTAGATAAATATATTGCTCGGCCTGCAGCCAAGTTATATACCAGTACTCTCCCAGACCCCGTTGAAAAAGGCGTAGTCAACGTTTTTAGTAACCTTGACGAAATTACCAATGTATTTAATAGCTTGCTACAAGCCAAATTTGGCCAAGCGGCAAACGACACAGGTCGGTTTTTGATTAACAGCACCATAGGTATTGGTGGACTGTTTGATGTTGCCCAGCGTGCAGGCCTACCTAAAGGCGAAGGCGAAGACTTCGGGCAAACTCTCGGAGCCTGGGGCGTAGCAGAAGGCCCATACCTAATGCTGCCATTAATTGGCCCTTCAACGCTCAGAGACGCGCCGTCCAAGTTTATTGATAGCTTTGCGAACCCAGTGTCCTATCTCGATGAAGTTTCAGACCGTAACTCAATGAGGGCATTGAGCTTACTGTCCACAAGAGCAGAATTGCTCGAACTAGATGATGTAATAACCGGCGACAGTTATCTCTTTGTAAGAGATGTCTATCTACAGCGCAGACAGTACCTCGTTAGCGACGGCGCAATAGAAGACGACTTTGGTGATTTGGACGACTATTGAGTCCAGGGTATTCAAATAAAGGCATTTAAATAAAGGCCTTTAATTAAAGACCACTAGTCAAAAACTGTTAGAGAAAATTTTAAGATTGTTGTGCAGAAAAAGCTGAGTAAAAACGGCTGACACCGCATAAAACAGCAGCGCTTTTTTGCAGAAGCCACACAGTAATTGGTAAAGCCGGAACCCAATGAGCGAACTAAAAGGTCCAGTGATTATTGTTGACGGTAAAGTTGACGATAACGATGACGGGCTAAAGACATTACAGGCAGACTTTGACGCAGTTGGAGTGACATCTCTAGCCGTGCCTAACCTTGAGTCCCTAGCCTCTGCCTGCGACGACGCACTTAGTCAGCTAGTCGTTCTGCGCTCAGAAAACACCCCAATTAAAACCGCCAAAGCCGCAACAAAACTCCGCCAGCTGTGCAAAGATTACTTGATAGTGATTGCTCTTAATGACGCTGATAAGTCCCAGGTCGCGGACTTTTTTAGATTAGGTGTCGCCGACGTACTCGAGCCAAATAGAAATATCGCAGCGCTAAAGCAGACTCTTATTTTAGTCGGCGACTTATCAGAAGCACGCCAACGGGTCAGCGAATACAGCGCCCAATTAGAAAAAACTAACCATGAACTCCAAGAGAGTCTGCGACTATTAAAGCAAGACCAGCTAGCAGGCCTAGAAGTCCAAAAGAGTTTAATGCCAGAGAGCCCCTTAGCCTTTGGAGATTACGAAATATCCCACTCGATTACGCCATCTCTGTATCTCAGTGGTGACTTTGTCGGCTATAACTTTGTGCTCGATCGCTACCTACTATTTTACTTTGCCGATGTGTCTGGCCATGGCGCCTCGTCTGCTTTTGTGACCGTACTATTGCGGTTTATGATTGGCCGCGTCATTCGCCGTCATATGCTTGAACAAGATTACGTAGCGCTAGCCCAGGCGCCAGAGGGCCTAGTTGAGCATATTAATACTCAGCTGCTGGCCACAGGCTTGGGCAAACACCTCACCATAGTCGCCGGTTCTCTCGATACCGAGACCCGCCAACTGCGTTATGTGGTCGGTGCTCAACAGCCGCAGCCGATTTTAATTACCGACGGCCAAGCTAAATTTTTGCCCGGCAAAGGCAAGCCCGCCGGTATTTTTGAAGATGCGAGCTGGGTAGTAGAGCAAACACAGCTACCCGATAAATTTGCTTTAGTGCTTTTATCTGACGGTGTCTATGACCTGGTTCCCGACAAAGAAATCGCCGATAAAGAGCAGACATTGTTGGACTACCTGTCCACGAATTCCGGCAATATTACGAAACTCAAAGACTCGATATTTATCGACTACATCGAAGACCCCCGAGACGACATTTCAGTCTTATTGCTCACGAGGGGCATGTAATTGAGCGCCGGAAAAATCTTAGTGTCCGACCAAGAAGGTAACTACTTACTTAAATTTAGTGGCGACGTTCGAGTAACATTGTGCGGCTCATTAAATCGCCATATGGACACCATCTTTGGCAGCCAAGACGTCAAACAGGTGGTTATCGATATGCTCGATGCCGAAGGCGTCGACAGCACGACCTTGGGCCTAATAGCCAAGCTTGGATTGCATTGCCGTAAAACCTATAGCATCAATGTCCAGCTATTTTGTCAAAACCCCAGTATTTTGCGAACGTTGGATTGCATGGGCTTTGATGAAATTATTGATATCTTTCAGCAAGTCCCCGAGATAAATGCCCCGTTGCATGATATCGAAGCGGTGAATCCCGATATCGATGAAGTCCGCCGCCAGGTTCTGGAAGCGCACAAGCTATTAATGCAGCTGAGCCCAGACAGTAGCAAAGAGTTTACCGATCTTATTCGTGCGCTCGAGTCTGGGCGTTAAGATAGGTTAAACAGGCAGGCCAAACAGAAAGTCTAGGCAGGCAGCGAAGACCTACGCCGGACCCAACAACGCTAAAAAACCTGTCGCCACATTGGATAAACTCCTTAATCTTCTGTTCGGTAAATCTAGGGGCTACCTCTGAGGATTTTCTGCCATGCTAATTTTTTAAACAGGTATGTCCATAGCTTAGTTCCCAACCCCAAAGACAGCTGAGCATCGTAATATTGAGAAAGGCTGACAGGCGATAGACTCTTTCAGGCTTAATATTAGTTGTTTTGGAACTGCTATATTTAGGAGGTTAGCCGGAACCAACGAGAAAATAAATAACCTCTATTAACAGAAACGGAATTCAATAAAATATGCCATACGATGAAGGGCTAGCCGAACGGCTCCAAGATTATTTTCAAGATCGCCCCGATGTGGAAGCCAAAAAAATGTTTGGTGGGCTCTGCTTTATGGTTTCAAGCCATATGTGTTGTGGCATCGTTGGGGACACACTGATGGCTCGGGTTGGGCCGGAGAACTATGACGCTTGCATGGCTGAAACTCATGCACGAGAAATGGATTTTACCGGTAAGGCGCTAAAGGGCATGGTCTATGTCTCGCCTAAAGGCTTTGAGGATGATGCGCAGTTGGCTAATTGGGTAAGTATTTGTGAGTCGTTTGTTGGCTCACTGCCGCCTAAAAAGCCAAAGAAACCTAAGCCGGTTAAAGCGTAAGCTTCTATAAAAATTTTCAGGTAGCTTTAATAGACCATTTTAATGTGGGTCTAATGATCAACCGCATCCATCATCCCCAAGAAAGCCACAGCCGCATTCGATAGGCTGCGTTTCATGTGGTGAATATAGCCCAGCTCTCGCGCGATACTGACTTGCTCAAAGGGCATCACATGCAGCTCTCTCACCAAAGTTTCCGGTAACACACTCCAACCCAGCCCAATTTCAACCATGGTGCTAATTGTCTCCAGATAGTTTGTAGACATGGGGGCTTTTAAGGGTATGCCTTCTTGCTGAAATAGGTTTTGGATAATGCGGCCTGTGTAGGTATTCAGCCCCGGCAAAATAATCGGGTACTCGGCTAGGTCTTTTAACTCTGGTTTAGTAAGCGTGGCAAGTGGGTGGTCTTGGGCGCAGATGAAACGCAACGGGTCATTCCAGATTTTCTGGCTATGAATATTATGATGGCTCTCTAGGGCTAAGGTGATAATCGCCACTTCCGATTGGCCATGGAGCACCTGCTCATAGGCTTTCTCTGAGTCCATAAACTCAATATCCAATGTGACCTTGGGATATTGCTGGGCAAACTGTTTTAGCACTGGGGGCAGGCGGTGGAGTCCAAGGTGGTGGCTTATGGCTAATCTGAGAGTACCGCTGGCTTCGCCGGAGAGGTCATTTATGGCCTGTAGGGCATTCTCGTATTCTTGGAGGATGCGTAGGGCTCTGGGCAGCAACTCAGTGCCGGCCTCAGTGAGGGTGACCTGACGGGCGATACGGTCGAAGAGTTTTTTACCGATCTGATGCTCAAGCTGGGCGATACGTTTACTGATGGCAGACTGGGTGAGATGCAGCTGTTCGGCGGACTCTGAGAAGGAACCGCTGTTGGCCACCGTAATAAAGGCTTTTAAATTCTGATTGTCCATTGGTCTTCGTCCTTTACTCCTTGTCCACCGCGTTACGCTTGTGCATTCCTAATGGGAATGTGACTTATGCTAAATATGAATTTATTTCATCATAAAGCAGGTCTACAATGGCTGCAACTTGAAATAAGCACGTCTGGGAGACTGTGATGACTGGAAGAACACTTTACGACAAGCTGTGGGATAGCCACCTTGTTAAACAAAACAGCGATGGTTCATCGTTAATCTATATTGATCGTCATGTAATTCATGAGGTGACTTCACCTCAGGCCTTTGAGGGCTTGCGTATTGCGGGTCGTCTGCCTTGGCGCTTGGATACGAATATTGCCACCCCTGATCACAATATCTCTACTGACAAGACTGAGCGCGATGCCGGTGTTGCTGGTATGACCGATGAGGTGTCTCGTATTCAGGTGCAGACGTTGGATGATAACTGCGACCTTTACGGTATTAAAGAATTCAAGATCAATGAGATGGGTCAGGGTATTGTCCATGTGATGGGTCCTGAGCTGGGCGCGACTATGCCGGGCATGACCGTGGTCTGTGGTGATTCTCATACTGCGACTCATGGTGCCTTGGCCTGTTTGGCCCATGGTATTGGCACCTCTGAGGTTGAGCATGTGTTGGCGACTCAGTGTTTGGTGGCCAAGAAGATGAAGAATATGCGTGTGACCGTGAATGGTACGGTTGGCGTTGGTGTGACCCCTAAAGATGTAGTGCTGGCCATTATTGGCAAGATTGGTACGGCTGGCGGTAATGAGCATGCTATTGAGTTTGCGGGTTCTGTGTTCTGGGATATGTCTATTGAAGGGCGCATGACGGTTTGTAATATGGCGATCGAAGCCGGTGCTCGTGTGGGAATGGTTGCGGTTGACCAGAAGACTATCGATTACTGTGAAGGACGTCAGTTTGTGCCTAAGGGCGAGATGTTTGAGCAGGCGGTGGCCTATTGGAAGACTTTGACTACAGATGCCGATGCCCATTTTGATACTGAGGTTGAGTTGGCGGCGGAAGATATTGCGCCACAGGTTACCTGGGGTACCTCTCCAGAGATGGTAGCGGCGGTTACGGCCTCAGTACCCACCTTGGATGAGCAGCCTAACGAAGAGAAGCGTAAAGGCTTAGAGCGCGCTCTGGAATATATGGGTCTTGAGGGCGGCCAGACTATCGAATCTATTTATGTGGATCGTGTATTTATTGGTTCTTGCACCAACTCGCGCATTGAAGATATGCGTGCGGCAGCAGCTGTGGCTAAGGGTCGTCAAGTAGCCAGTTCGGTTAAGCAGGTATTAATTGTGCCGGGTTCGCAGATGGTCAAGGCTCAGGCGGAAGCTGAGGGTTTGGATAAGATCTTTATTGCGGCGGGTATGGATTGGCGTGAGCCGGGCTGTTCTATGTGTCTGGCGATGAACGCGGATAAGTTGGGAGCGGGTGAGCATTGCGCTTCTACGTCGAACCGTAACTTTGAAGGGCGTCAGGGCAATGGCGGTCGCACCCATTTGATGAGTCCTGCAATGGCGGCTGCGGCTGCGGTGGCCGGTCATATTGTTGATGTAAGAAACTATCCATTACAAGAATCGGAGGCTGTGTAATGAAAGCATTTATCGCACATCGTGGTTTGGTGGGTCCTATGGATCGTGCCAATGTGGACACGGATATGATTATTCCCAAGCAGTTTTTGAAGTCGATCAAGCGCAGTGGCTTTGGTCCGAACCTGTTTGATGAGTTGCGTTATCAGGACGAGGGGCAACCCGGTGTTGATTGCAGTAACCGTCCGCTTAAGGCTGAGTTTCCGTTGAACTTCCCTCGTTACAAAGGTGCATCCGTGCTCTTGGCGCGCAAGAACTTTGGCTGTGGTTCGAGTCGTGAGCATGCCCCTTGGGCGTTGGAAGATTATGGCTTTAACGCGGTGATTGCGCCCAGTTATGCGGATATCTTTTATAACAACTGTTTTAAGAATGGTTTGTTGCCGGTAGTTTTGACCGAAGAACAGGTGGATATTCTGTTTAAGGAGATGGAGGCTGAAGAGGGTTACCAGTTATCTGTTGATCTGCCTTCACAAACGGTGACCACAGATTCTGGCCATGTGTTTAGCTTTGAGTTGGATGAGTTTCGCAAAGAGTGTCTATTAAATGGTTTGGACGAGATTGGTCTGACCTTAAAAGAAGCTGATGCGATTAAACAGTATGAGACTGAGCGTGCGGCTCAGCATCCTTGGGTATTTGGGGCTATTAAATAATGAAAAAAGTATTGGTGTTACCTGGGGACAATATTGGCCCAGAGATTATTACTGAAGCGGTAAAAGTGCTTGAAACGGTTAATGAGAAATTTGGCCTAGGTATTGAGTTGGATTACGCCCATCTGGGTGGTGCGGCTCTTGATGCTGTAGGTGAGCCATGCCCTCAGGAGACTTTGGATAAGGCCCGCGCTGCTGATGCGATTTTGTTGGGTGCTGTGGGTGGTCCGCAATGGGATGATGTTGAACGTCATCTGCGCCCGGAGAAAGGTTTGTTGACCATTCGTTCTGAGTTGGAGCTGTTTGGTAATTTACGTCCGGCGATTATGTATCCGCAGTTGGCCCATGCCTCTTCACTGAAGCCAGAGTTTGTTTCGGGTCTGGATATTTTGATTGTCCGTGAGTTGGTGGGTGGTATCTACTTTGGTGAGCCCCGCGGTATTCGTGTGTTGGAGAATGGCGAGCGTGAGGGTTACAACACTTACAAATACAATGAGTCTGAGATTCGTCGTATTGGTCGCATGGCTTTTGAAGCGGCCATGGTGCGCGGCAAGCGTCTCTGTTCGGTGGATAAGTCCAATGTGTTGGAGGCTACTATTCTGTGGCGTGAGGTCATTACTGCGATGGCGGCTGACTACCCTGAGGTAGAGCTGAGCCATATGTATGTAGATAACGCGGCGATGCAGTTGGTGAAGGAGCCTAAGCAGTTTGATGTGGTGGTGACGGGTAATATGTTTGGCGATATTTTGTCGGATACAGCGGCTATGTTGACTGGCTCTATTGGTATGTTGCCTTCTGCTTCGTTGGATAAGGATGGGGGCGGTATGTATGAGCCCTGTCATGGTTCGGCTCCGGATATTGCGGGGCAGGGTGTGGCTAATCCTCTGGCTACTATTTTGTCTGTGGCGATGATGTTGCGTTATTCCCTGGATGGGGTTGAGGCGGCGGATGCGATTGAGAAGGCGGTGAGCGATGTGCTGGATCAGGGGTTGCGGACTGGGGATATTTATACCGATGGTATGACGCGGGTTGGTACGGTTGAGATGGGTGATGCGGTGGTTGCTGCGCTTTAGGTTGGACTAGTGTCGCGGTCAGAGCAGTATTGCTCGTCATACCAGGACTCTCAGTCATACCAGGACTCTCAGTCATACCAGGACTCTCAGTCATACCAGGACTCTCAGTCATACCAGGACTCTCAGTCATACCAGGACTCTCAGTCATACCAGGACTCTCAG
>Ga0209302_10000066_pt1 | contig 67770 bp, 65 predicted proteins | sample ArcOceMetagenome_2_FD_187445 | JGI IMG/M metagenome (GOLD analysis project Ga0209302, IMG submission 187445) | Marine eukaryotic phytoplankton communities from Arctic Ocean - Arctic Ocean ARC135M Metagenome (SPAdes) (version 2) | ecosystem: Environmental > Aquatic > Marine > Oceanic | place...
CCGCGCAAACACAGGTATGATTGCATACAAGGGCTTGGATATGGCTTCCATGGGACCCAATGCGCGTCGCGAGATCGGCTTGTTGAGTGCGCCTGAAGAGCGGCTTGGTCACGCGGCTGCACCAGATATGTCCCTGATTGAAAATGCGCTGTTGACCGGGGCAGTGCGTGAAGGTCTTGTCAAAGGCGGGATTTTGAATTGGTCTGCAGCACGTGCGTTTGCGGACCAAATTATTGAAGCTTTCGACGTACGAACTCCGAGCGCGGGAAATGCTGCGCGCTCATTATCTGGCGGTAATTTGCAGAAATTTGTGATTGGCCGCGAGGTTTTACAACGCCCAGATGTCTTTGTGGTGAACCAACCAACATGGGGTGTTGATGCATCAGCGGCAGCGGCAATCAGGCAAGCCTTGTTAGATCTAGCAGAAAGCGGTGCCGCACTAATCGTCATTTCCCAAGACCTTGATGAATTAATGGAAATTTCAGATCGTTTTGCCACGCTAAACGAGGGACGGCTTAGTCAGCCTAGGCCTGCCATTGGCCTATCCGTTGACGAGATCGGATTGATGATGGGCGGCGCACATGATGAGGAGGTGACGCGTGGGTGATTTTTCAGGTCCCTGCGAGGCAGGTTTATTTTGTAAGATGAACGAGGGACTCAGCACATGATCAGGTTTGAGAAAAGGCCACAGCCAAGCCAGATATTTTCAATAGCAACGCCACTTTTAGCCGTGCTGACCACTATGTTCTTTGGTGGTCTGCTGTTTGCTATTTTGGGTAAAGATCCAGTCCAATCGATTGTCACCATATTTTGGGAACCATTGTTCGGTGAATTTGCATTTTACTACCGGCCGCAATTGCTGATCAAAGGCGCACCATTGGTATTGATTGCGATTGGCCTAGCCCTGGGTTTCAAGGCAGGCATTTGGAACATTGGCGCGGAGGGGCAGTACATCATGGGTGCCATTTTTGGTGCTGGCGTCGGTTTGGCCTTTTATCCGACAGAAAGTATTTTCATTTTTCCCTTGATGATCTTAGCTGGTGCCTTTGGTGGATGGCTCTGGGCAACGATCCCAGCAGTTTTAAAAATCAAGTTTGGCACCAACGAAATTCTGGTTTCGTTGATGTTGGTATATGTGGCGGAACAATTCTTGGCCTCGATGTCCCTTGGCTTATTAAAGAACCCTGAAGGATTTGGGTTTCCTGGTTCTCGAAACTTACAACAATACGACTCTGCTCATAATGCGGACATCATTGCGGGATCAGGTATGCACTGGGGTGTCGTCGCGGCCCTCATCGCAGTGATCTTTGCCTATGTCTTGCTCTCTCGCCATAGCTTAGGCTTTGCCATTCGGGTAACGGGCGAGGCCCCACGAGCAGCGCGTTTCGGCGGAGTAAACCCATCTCGCCTTATCCTATTTTGTCTTGGAATCTCGGGGATGCTTGCCGGCCTTGCTGGTATGTTCGAAGTCGCGGGGCCTGCAGGCCAAATCACAATCGACTTTAATGTTGGGTACGGATTTACCGCAATCATCGTTGCCTTTTTAGGTCGCCTTCATCCCATTGGCATCATGTTTGCGGGCCTATTGATGGCCTTAACCTATATCGGTGGCGACATCGCTCAAAGCCAACTCCAACTTCCCGCGGCAGCCATTCAGGTTTTCCAAGGCATGTTATTGTTCTTCCTGTTGGCCTTTGACCTCCTCACCAATTACCGTGTCCGCATCGGATTAAACGAGGTTGCAACATGACCCGCAGAACTTTCATGCCCCTATTCATGGGTAGCGCGATGGGTTTAATGATGCTCGTTGTGGCCCATCGCCAATTGACCTCAGTTGATACAATCGGCTTTATCGCCCTTGGGGTCTTCGTTGGCGTCCACTTGGTTGTAGCTATTCTTGCACTCGCTCTTCCAGTTTGGGCAGCCACACGTAACCCAGCAGTTCACCGTTTTCTGAAACACATTCATCGCCCCAACTTACACAACGTCGGATTGATGCTAATTGGTGCGATATTGACAGCATTTACCATGCACACGTGGATACATGGAGGCCTAATCTAATGGATCTTTCTGCAATCAACCCCATCATACTAGTTGCCGCTCTCATCAGCGCAGCGACTCCAATCCTTTTGGCCGCTACGGGCGAATTGGTGGCAGAGCGCGCTGGCGTTTTGAACCTTGGTGTTGAAGGTATGATGATCACTGGTGCTGTTTGCGGGTTTATCATCTCAGTAAATACAGGATCACCAGCTATTGGATTTGTCATGGCTGCAGTGGGAGGGGGAACCTTATCATTGCTATTCGCCTTCCTAACGCAGGTTGCACTGGCAAACCAGGTTGCCTCAGGCCTCGCTTTAACCCTGTTCGGCCTCGGCATTTCATCCCTCATGGGCCAGAACTATGTTGGCATCAAACCACCACGCATGCCGGATGTGAACTTTGGTCCCCTTTCGGACATCCCCGGTCTTGGACCGATCCTGTTCAGCCACGACCCTATCGTATACGTCGGTCTGCTCATCGTTGCTGGCGTTTGGGCAACCCTCAAATTCACCCGCGCGGGGTTAATTCTGCGGGCCGTTGGTGAAAACCACGACGCTGCTCACGCGCTTGGGTACAAAGTAAAACGCATTCGCACCCTTGCCATCATGTTTGGCGGCGCCTGTGCAGGCATGGGCGGGGCTTACATCTCTCTCATCCGTGTCCCCCAATGGACCGAAGGGATGACAGCAGGCGTTGGCTGGATCGCACTAGCCCTAGTTGTATTTGCGAGCTGGAAACCGTGGCGCGTATTGCTTGGTGCCTATCTTTTTGGCGGCATCACGCAATTACAACTGAATTTGCAAGGCGCAGGGGTAGCGTTACCTGTCGAATATTTGGCAATGTCACCTTATATTATTACCATCGTTGTGTTGGTGATTCTATCTGCCGACAAATCTCGTGCTCCGGGGTCACTCGGGCGAATATTCCACGCCTCACAATAGAGGCACACCACGAATGCCCCTCGCTGGGGCCAATACCTATGGGGAAGTACACATGAAATTCACCAAATTAATGACCGGCGCTGCGCTGGCACTTGGCCTGGCAACGTCTGCTGTGGCCGAAGACAAAACCAAAGTTGGTTTCGTATTTGTTGGCCCAGTCGGAGACGGCGGCTGGACTTATGAGCACAACAAAGGCCGTTTGGCTGTTGAAGAAGCATTCGGCGATAAAGTCGAAACTGTATTCGTTGAAAGCGTGGCTGAGGGCCCCGACTCTGAGCGCGTGATGACAGAGATGGCGTTGAACGGCGCTGATCTGATTTTCACAACGTCCTTCGGCTACATGGACCCAACAATCAACGTTGCCGCCAAATTCCCTAATGTTAAGTTCGAGCACGCAACCGGCTACAAGCAAGCCGACAACGTGTCCGTATATTCAGCACGCTTCTATGAAGGTCGCGCAATACAAGGCCACATTGCTGGCAAAATGACGAAATCAAACATCGTCGGTTACATCGCGTCGTTCCCGATCCCAGAAGTTATCCGTGGAATCAACTCCGCCTACATCCATGCGAAAAAAGTAAACCCAGACGTAGAGTTCAAAATAATCTGGGCTTACACATGGTTTGATCCAGCAAAAGAAGCTGATGCTGCTAAGGTTCTAATCGAACAAGGCGCCGACGTTGTTTTGCAGCACACAGATTCAACCGCACCACAAGCCGCAGCGCAAGACGCAGGCAACGTGATCACGTTCGGTCAAGCGTCTGACATGGGCCAATACGGTCCACTTCCACGCGTGTCATCCATCATTGATGACTGGGCACCTTACTACATCGCTCGCACCCAAGCAGTCATGGACGGCACGTGGACTTCCACAAGCACATGGGATGGCATTGGCGCTGGCATGGTTGGCATCGGTGAAATCTCTGACGCAGTTCCTGCGGACGTGAAAGCCGAAGCATTGGCACTGAAAGCATCGCTTGCTGACGGTTCCTACCACGCATTCACTGGCCCGTTGAACAAAGCAGACGGTTCAGCATGGTTGGCGGCAGGCGAAACAGCAAATGACGGCGACTTGGCTGGCATGGGCTTTTATGTTGAGGGCATCACAGCTGAAATTCCTAATTAACTTAGGCTAAGCTCAAACGACGAAAGGCTCCGATGTATTTCGGGGCCTTTTTTATTTAAGATGCGAACACTCGAAACCCAGCGAAGTAGTCCACCCAAAGGCTTGCAAACAGGACGTACACATTCGATATGAAGCACAAAGAAATAAGCCAATATACTTCATGGCAAATGGGCCTTCAGAACGTTTAAACCAATGGCTGGAGGGCACATTTGCAACCCGCTTTATCCTAGGGGTGATTGCATTCAATGCTATTATTCTGGGGTTGGAAACTTCGCAAACTGTCACGGAGACGATAGGTGGGCTGTTGAAAACACTCGGCACAATTTGCTTATCGATTTTTGTTATAGAAATTACCCTAAAATTGATCGCCTACCCTTACCGTTTTTTTACGAACGGCTGGAACCTCTTTGATTTCGTGATCGTTGGGATCGCATTTTTTCCAAGCGTTGGTGAGCTGTCTGTCTTACGCGCGCTTAGAATTTTGCGAGTACTGCGGGTTATCTCTATTTCACCATCACTGCGCACAGTGGTTGAAGGGTTGGTATCAGCATTGCCCGGTATGGGATCTGTTGTCGTCTTGATGAGCATCATTTTTTACGTCGGCGCAATTATCGCAACTAAACTGTTCGCTGGTAGCCACCCCGAATTCTTTTCATCCTTAGACGCGTCTGCGTATTCACTTTTTCAAATTATGACTTTGGAAAGTTGGTCGATGGGAAGCGTTCGCCCTGTCATGGAAATCCACCCATATGCATGGGCATTCTTTATACCTTTCATCCTCATAACTACGTTTTCAGTTGTGAACTTATTGGTAGGTCTGATCGTAAATTCGATGCAAAAAGCATCAGAACGCGAAGCTGTGGATGAAACAGCGCTTCACCGTTAAGAACTAATGGCACGGCTATCGCGTATCGAAGCTCAGCTCGAGAAACTGGATGCCCAAAAGTAAAGACTTTGCCCGACTTAGCATTGTGAAAAACCTTTCAGTAGATTGCGCGTTCAAAATTCTCGTGCCACGGTTAACTTAAGTCTGACAAAGTGAGTTCTGCATGACAGATATTATCATAATCGGCGGCGGAATCGCAGGTATTTCAGCTGCAGCCCGAATTTCTAAGCATGCCAATGTTAAGGTCTTAGAGGCCGAAACCACACTTGGCTATCACGCATCAGGCCGTTCAGCCGCATTGTTTGAAGAAAACTATGGTTGTGCATCGGTCACGGCCCTCAATAGTGCCAGCGCGGATTATCACCATACTGCCAATGGTGGGTATTTAACTCCACGTGGTTTTCTAATCCTTGGGCGCAGTGGTGAAGATGAGGAATTCGAACGCGATATTGCTGATCTAAAGACCACTGAAATCTCACCTACCCAGGCACGCCAGTACGTTCCGATACTCAACGAAACGGTTACCCGAGCTGGCTATCACGAGAGCGCATACGATTTAGACACAGACCGTATGATCCAAGACTTTGCAAAGACGGTCAGACACAATGGTGGGCAAATCCATACGAATGCCAACGTTGATGAAATAACATTTCAGAATAACCGCTGGAATGTGAGATGCGGGGCTGAATTTCACACATCAAATACACTTGTGAATGCTGCTGGAGCGTGGGCGGATCGAGTTGCTAACTTGGCCAATATTACCCCAGTTGGTATCACGCCATTACGCCGTTCAATGGCGCAAACACCCGCACCACTCGGCCATGAAATATCAAAATGGCCAATATTTTTTGGTGTAGGTGAAGCATGGTACGCTAAACCCGAAGCAGGAAAATTACTGATCTCGCCAGCTGACGAAACCCTGGTAGATCCCCATGACGCATATGCTGATGATATGATTTTGGCAGAGGGGATCGACCGCTTCCAACAGCACGTCACATATGAGGTTACTCGTGTTGAAACAACATGGGCGGGTTTACGCAGTTTTGCTCCTGATCGAACGTTGGTTTTAGGGCGCGACCCAATAAACCCCAATTTTATTTGGTGCGCTGGACAAGGCGGATATGGCTTTCAAACAGCCCCTGCAGCATCTCAATTGGTAGCTGATATTGCCTGCGGACGCCGATCAGATTTGCCCATTGATATTATCGTTGCTTTGTCACCAGAAAGGTTCAAAAAATGACCCATAGAGTGCCACCACCAAACGCCAGTATCGCAAACGAAACTGAAGGTAGCAAAAAGCTGTTTGCGCCTTCTGCAGAACGCAATGCACATGCTATTTGCGCAGCTTTGAAAACTATTGCGCCAGAACAGGGTAACGCACTGGAATTAGCAAGTGGGACCGGTCAGCATATTGTTACCCTAGCAAAGGCCATGCCAAATATTCAGTGGCAACCAACCGAAGTCGATCCAGATCGTATCGCCAGCATTCAGGCCTATATCGATGAAAGCAATTGTAGTAACATAAGTAACCCACTTTTGCTGAACGCCACACAAAGCAGTTGGAGCACTAAACTCTATCCGATGGATTTAATTTCATTATCTAACTTGCTCCATTTGATCAGTATTAGCGAAGCTGAAACCCTGATTGCGGAGGCCGCAACGGCATTGTCACAGGGTGGTCGTCTGTTTTTATACGGTCCATTCAAACGCAGCGGTAAACTGATCAGCCAAGGCGACATCGAATTTGACAAGGGTATCCGTGCATCGGCTCCAGACACGGGTTATAAAGACGATCAGTGGGTAATTTCACAGGTAACCCAGAACGGTTTAGCACTGGCCCAAACAATTGAGATGCCGGCAAACAACTTGGCTTTGGTTTTTCAGAAGGAGCCATAGGACAGGCTTTCACCTACCCCAATAGGTGCCCTCAACTGTCAACGCGAATTGTTGTGTTTTTTGGATCATACGGGCTGTCTACAGTAATCTCAGCATCCCACATTTGATCGAACATCCGCACCTTAAGTTTAGTCCCCACTACGGCCAGAGCCTCAGGTACATACCCCATACCAATCGACTTGCTGAACGCAACTGAATAGCCGCCTGATGTCAAACGCCCCACGCGATTTCCATCATGGTACAGCGCCTCACGACCCCAAGGATCCGCGTCATCAGGGCCATCAATCAATAGCGTTACACATTTGCTTTTAACCCCATGTGCAAGCATTGCATCTTTACCGTGGAACTCTTTTGAAAGATCAATAAACCTAGGTAAATCAGCTTCAACCGGTGTCGCGTCACGACCTAACTCCGTACCGAATGCACGATAAGACTTCTCTTGGCGAAGCCAGTTTTGCGCGCGCGCACCAACCAGCTTCAAACCATGTGGCTCACCCGCAGTAACGATTTGATCCCACAAGTAATTCTGCATCTCGATTGGATGGTGAAGTTCCCAGCCCAGCTCACCAGTGTAAGCAACACGAATTGCGCGCACTGGGCACATTCCCAATTCGATATTGCGCATTGTCAGCCATGGAAACCGTTTGTTTGAAAGAACCGTAGATGAATCGCCATCTTTAACCAAGGCGTTCAGAACATCACGTGATTTTGGACCTGCTATGGCAAAGACGCCCCACTGAGTGGTTACATCATGACACTCAACATAACCAAATTCAGGCACCTTATCTTCGATAGCTTTACGTAAATAATCGCTGTCGTAAGCAGTCCAAGCCCCTGCTGAAACAAGGTAATACTCATCCTGTGCAATCCGTACGATGGTGTATTCAGTCCGCGTAGTCCCAGCGACCGTCAGCGCATAGGTAAGATTGATGCGACCAACAGATGGCAACTTGTTACAGGTGAACCAGTTCAAGAACTCCGTCGCACCAGGTCCTTTGACAATGTGCTTTGTAAAGGCAGTAGCATCGATTAGGCCAACGCCTTCGCGAATTGCCTTAGCCTCCTCCACAGCATGTTCCCACCATGCGCCACGACGAAATGAGCGGCTATCGTAGTCAAAATTCTCAGGCGCATCCAATGGGCCGTAATAGTTTGGGCGTTCCCAGCCATTCACAAACCCAAACTGCGCGCCAGCTTTGGCTTGGCGATCATAAGCAGGCGCAGTGCGCAACGGGCGGCACACAGGGCGTTCTTCATCAGGGTGGTGAACCACATAGACGTGATCGTAACATTCTTCATTTTTACGCGCTGCAAACTCTGTCGTCATCCAATCGCCGTAGCGCTTTGGATCAAGGGAGGCCATGTCGATCTCAGCTTCACCCTCAACCATCATTTGCGCAAGGAAGTAACCTGTGCCGCCAGCCGCTGTTATCCCGAAAGAAAAACCTTCAGCCAACCACATATTCCGCAAACCAGGTGCTGGCCCAACCAATGGGTTCCCATCTGGGGTATAACAAATAGGGCCATTGAAATCGTCTTTCAGGCCAGCCTCTTCACAGGATGGGATACGATGGATCATCGCCATATATTGTTCTTCGATCCGCTCGAGATTCAGCTGGAACAAATCCGCACGGAAGCTATCGGGAACACCGTATTCGAAACGGGCAGGTGCATTCTTTTCATAAACACCTAAGATCCAGCCACCACGCTCTTCGCGAACATATGACTGCGCATCGGCATCGCGGATCACGGGATGCTCTGGATTACCAGCTGCGCGGTGCTCTACCAACGCTGGGTCTTGCTCCATTACGATAAACTGGTGCTCGACGGGGATCGCTGGCATCTTGATTCCAAGCATCTTGGCTGTGCGCTGCGCGTGGTTCCCAGATGCCGTCACAACATGCTCAGCCGTAATAACAACCTGCTCATCAGAAGGGATCAGGTTCCCTCCCTTTTCGATCATCCTAGTACAAGTCACTTCCCAAGCAGAGCCGTTCCATTCAAATGCATCAGCCTGCCATTTACGTTCGATCAAAACGCCGCGCTGCCGCGCACCTTTGGCCATCGCCATCGTCACATCTGCAGGATTGATGTAACCATCAGTATGATGATACAAAGCTCCCTTTAGATCTTCGGTGCGGATCAACGGCCATTTCACCTTAATCTCATCCGGGGTCATAAAGACGTACGGCACATCACAAGTTTCTGCAGTCGATGCATACAACTTGTACTCGTCCATCCGCTCTTCAGTTTGTGCCATCCGCAGGTTACCAACGACAGCAAATCCCGCGTTTAGGCCAGTCTCTTCTTCAAGGGACTTATAAAAATCAACAGAATATTTATGGATATGGGTCGTAGCATAAGACATGTTGAACAGTGGCAACAAACCAGCGGCGTGCCACGTCGATCCAGAGGTTAGCTCATCGCGTTCGAGCAACATAACATCATCCCATCCAGCCTTCGCCAAATGATAGGCAATCGATGTTCCGACGGCACCACCACCAACAACCAATGCTTTGACCATAGTTTTCATGAACGCGACTCCCTAAACCTTCAATTGTGAGTGTTATAAAACGCATCACACAAAAACGCGCCAGTCCCCCGACAGGTCATGGCAAAAAACCGACCTCCCAGATACACAAGCTTCATCTTACCAAATAATTACTGGGGGAGCCACGTAAGCAGTGGGCGCAAGCCCGTGCTGCTACTTCACTTGCAACGACTGCGACCTTCAACCACGAACTACTTTCCCTGGGTTCATAATCCCATCGGGATCAAGTGCTCTTTTGATTGCAATCATTGCATCAACTGTCGCGGCCCCAAGTTCGCGTTCAAGATAAGGCATCTTACCTTGGCCGATCCCGTGCTCACCCGTACATGTCCCATCCATAGAAATAGCCAAATCATTCAGCCAACTGACAAACGCCGCAGCACGCGCCATTTCGTCTTTGTTCTCCATGTCGACAAGCAACAAGCAGTGGAAATTTCCATCACCGACATGGCCAACAATTGGGGAAATAAATCCATCCACTTTAAGACGTTCCTGTGCATGCCTCACACACTCTGCAAGCCGTGAAATCGGAACACATACGTCCGTTGAAATCCCCATTGCACCGGGGCGCAGTTGCAAAGTCGCCCAATAGGCGTCATGGCGCGCTTGCCAAAGTTTATTGCGCTCCTCGGTACTTGTTGTCGAAGCATAGCCCCCACCCCCATGATCTGCTGCAATTGATCCAAACATTTCAGCTTGCTCAATCACACCGGCATCAGAACCGTGGAACTCCAACAACAGCAATGGCTCTTCTGGTAAGTCCAATTTTGAGTATGCATTACACGCTTTAACTTGCAGCGCGTCCAGCAACTCAATCCGCGCTACTGGAATGCCATATTGGATCACTTGCATTACAGTCTGGCACGCAGCGTCCACACTTGGGAAAGTACACCGTGCAGAACTGATAGCTTCAGGAATACCTTGAAGTTTCAATGTGATCTCACTGAGTAGGCCCAACGTACCCTCAGAACCGACCATCAACCGGGTAAGGTCATATCCCGCCGACGACTTCTTAGCGCGCTGTGCAGTTCTAATAATGCGCCCGTCGGCCATCACGACTTCTACCGCCATGACGTTGTCTTTCATGGTGCCGTAGCGCACAGCATTGGTCCCACTCGCACTAGTTGCGGCCATCCCGCCAAGTGAGGCATTCGCGCCAGGGTCAATTGGAAAGAACAAGCCCTGATCACGTAAATGGGTATTGAGCTGTTCGCGTGTCACCCCTGGCTGGACGACACAGGACAAGTCGTCAGGATAGACCGCCAAAATTTTGTTCATCTGCATTACATCTACGCAAATCCCACCCGCAGGCGCGTTAACGTGCCCCTCTAATGAAGTTCCAGTGCCAAATGGAATTACAGGGACTTTGTGAGTGGCACATACCTTAACAATCTCGGATATCTCATTTTTGTTTTGGGCAAAAACCACAGCATCAGGCCACTGGTTTTCCAACCATGTTGTCGTGTGGCCATGTTGTTCACGTATTGCATCACCTGTTTGAAACCTATCTCCAAACTGCTGCTTAAGGACGCCAGTGACAGTTGCTATCCCTTGCTCATTACGCGGCATTCGATGATTAGTGGCCATTACATTTTCCTTAAATTCTACTCAGCGTATTATTCGTTCAAAGCATAGACGGAACAACTTGATCCGGAGGTCGGTGCCCGTCCTGGAATGTTTTGATGTTGATGATGACTTTCTCACCCATTTCGATCCGGCTTTCGATTGTCGCAGATCCCATATGAGGCAACAAAACCACATTGGACATCTCACGCAAACGCAGATTTATCTTGGTGCCTTTTTCATACACATCCAACCCAGCCCCTGCGATTGCGCCATCGCGCAGCATCCGTGCCAGTGCATTCTCGTCGATAACTTCGCCACGCGATGTGTTCACAATCACCGCACTTGGCTTCATCAACTTGAGACGCCGCGCATTCATAAGGTGGAAAGTCGACGGGGTATGAGGGCAATTGATGCTAATCACATCCATTCGGGCAACCATTTGATCAAGGCTTTCCCAGTAGGTTGCTTGCAACTCGTCCTCAATTTCACGGCGTAACCGCCGTCTGTTGTGGTAATGAACTTGCATTCCAAATGCTGACGCGCGCTGCGCAACGGCACGACCTATGCGGCCCATGCCCAGAATTCCAATCCGACGACCGCCAATCCGACCGCCCAACAGCGCCGTCGGTGACCATCCTTGCCATTTTTCAGTCTGCATTGCAGCAAGACCTTCAGGAATACGACGAATGATCGCAAGGATCAAACCCATTGCCATATCAGCCGTGTCTTCGGTTAAGACACCGGGTGTATTTGACACTAAAACCCCACGCTCACGTGCAGTCGCAACGTCAATATTATCAACTCCAGCCCCATAATTCGCAATCAGTTTAAGCTGTGGCCCAGCTTGCCCAATTAGCCCTGCATCAATTGTATCCGTAATTGTTGGCACCAAAACGTCAGCGGTTTTCATAGCTGCAACCAACTCTTCTTGAGTCATTGCAACGTCATCGGTACGCAGCTGAACATCAAACAGTTCGGACAGTCTTTTTTCGACGGGTTCGGGTAATCGTCGCGTCACGAACACACTTAGCCGATCCTTTGACATTTCATCCCCTTCGCGCTTGGCGGTTGCCTACTATTTATGGCATGGTGGCTGAAGTCGGACCAAGGCACAAGAACCTCCCGTAAAATGGGTCGACAAATTGAGAAACGGCAGTACAGGCCTTTGATATGAAAATAAAACTTACATCCAGAGGATTGAGCATTGTGTCTGCTACGCTACTGGCGGTTACCGTAGCATCCGCACAAGAACGTAAAGGCAAAGTGACAAACCTGCCCGTGCCGCGTTTTGTTTCATTGAAAACCTCAGAGGGAAACGTGCGCCGGGGCCCATCCCTAACACACAGAATTGACTGGGTTTTCAAGCGCCGTAGCATGCCATTGCGCGTGACAGCGGAGCATGGGCATTGGCGTCGTGTTGAAGACCGTGATGGTCTTGGCGGCTGGGTTCACTATTCACTGTTATCTGGTGCCCGCTCTGTCATTGTTGAAAAAGACCTCCTGACCCTGCGGACCCGTCCAGATGTAAAAGCGCCAGCAACAGCTGCACTAGCAGTTGGTGTCGTTGCTCGTCTTGGCAAATGTGATTTGGAATGGTGCCGCCTGACTTCAGGCGGCTACAAAGGCTGGGCACCCAAAGCGCGCATCTGGGGTGTCGGCCTAGACGAAATCCGTGACTAAGGCGGCAAGACGCTCTACTCTGCATTCGTTTAACATTACTCAATGCCTAGCAATCTGAAAACACCTCGCTAGAATAACCATAACAAGTTCACACGTGAGGGGCATGACATGCGCACAGTTTCATATTCTGCATTCGGCAAGGCCTCAGATGTCCTTGAATTAACAGACATCGAAATCTCAGAACCCACCGAAAATGAAGTCGTAGTTGAACTACGGTTTTCGGGTGTTAACCCCTCAGATGTTAAAGCGCGCGCAGGTCGCCCGGGAATGACTAAACCCGCTTTTGACACGATCGTTCCGCACAGTGATGGCGCGGGCATCATCACATCAGTTGGCTCCAATGTTTCCAAAGATCGGATCGGTCAACGGGTCTGGATTTGGAACGGGCAATGGCAGCGTCCTTTTGGAACAGCGTCCTCTCATATCGTATTGGATCAGTCCCAAGCAGTACCCCTGCCCGATGGCGTCTCATTCGAGGTTGGCGCGGTAATGGGCATCCCCGGCCTAACCGCAGCACATGCTGTCTTTGGAAATGGTGACATAAGTGGTTCTACTGTTCTTATACAAGGCGGTGGTGGAACGGTGGGGCTACTTGCAGTTCAACTTGCGAAATGGGGTGGTGCACGTGTTATTACCACGTGCTCAGAACAAGATATGGCGCAGTGCCTTTCAATGGGCGCTGACCATGCCTTTAATTACAAAGACCCTGAATTGGTCTCAAAGGTCCTTGAGGCGAACAAAAGCAGATTAATTGACCGAGTTGTCGAAGTGGAGTTCGGCCTGAACATTGCCGCCGATGTAGCTCTAATAAAATCGAATGGAATCATTGCGGCATACGGATCTGCCAAATCGTTAAACCCCCAAGTTCCATTTTTTGAAATGCTGTTCAAAGCGGTCACACTCGACATAATTTTAATATATCTTTTGCCACTCGAAGAACGCCTTTCGATAATTGCCCGATTGAACCAAGCATTGTCAGACAAAGCACTAACATGCCCGATCTCAAAGGTTTTCCCGATAAATATGGCGTCTCACGCTCATGAACTGGTTGAAAGCGGTGCTCGTGACGGCGCTGTGTTGATTGACGTATTCAATTAAAGCAACGTGGCATTCACTAATTTCCAAGCAGATGAAATTTTTCCAAAACGGGTCTTGCGTACCGATCAAGCTAAGACTATCTAGCGGAAAGGTTTTGGGATGTGGCCTAGCGGTAGGGCACCTGTTTTTGGTACAGTAGATCGTAGGTTCGAATCCTACCATCCCAGCCAACCACCTCAAGCATTGAGACGCGGACGACTTATGGGGCTTTTATGCCCTGTTCTTAAGGGCTTCGCTGTGGTGTAATCTAACAGAGACCCGCTCATCCTCGATATTTGGCCCAGATAGGTGCCCCAGTCTCTGTTTGGATTTTCGGCGGTGACAGTTTGAGAGTTTAGGGCGTCAGTTCGACGCTCCAACTTGCAAAAACCTCCAATTTTTTCCTGTATTTTCCCTGTTTGCAGGGAATTTGGAGGTGGAGACTGGTTAGCTTTGAGGCTGGCTCCACAGCCACCTAGCCTACAACAATAAGATTTTTATGATCTGATAATATTTTTTTACAATTTAGAGACATCTTATTTTGATGCACCCCAATTGAGGCCCACACCTCTTCGATATTAAACTAGGTTCGTTTCAGCAGCCTACATTTGGTTTTGACAGAACTAGTTCTTTTTTTGGTGGGGTGGGGGTGCACCACTAAAGTAAAGCCAGCATAATTTATCATTCTGCACCATCAAACTGGAGGAGAAAATTGTTTCAAGCAACAACAGTATAATTTGATGGATAGCTATGTTTTTAGCTTCCTAAACAACCGAAGTGACTTAAAATATAAGTTGGACTTTCATGGCTTGGCTACGATCACAGGCTTGTTCAAAAGCATGTTTTGCATCTTTAATATCAAAGCTGTGAGTGATAAGTGGGTCAACCACAATCAACCGACTTTGCATCATCGTCACAGCTGTGGCAAATTCATTATGAAACCGAAAAGAGCCACGAAGAGTGATCTCTTTCGCGGTCATTGCTTGCATCGGGACCGTCATGTCACCACCCAACCCAAGTTGAACCAGCGTACCACCTGGACGTAAGCATTCGACGCCTGAGGCCAATGCGGGGGCTGCGCCTGAGCATTCTAGGTGGACATCAATTTGGCCTTTGTCATTATGAAACGGGATTAAAGCATCCGGGTTCTCCTTGATATTAAGCACGTCGTCTGCACCACAGCTACGTGCCTTATCTAAGGTATAATTTAAAAGGTCCGTGGCAATAATCTTCGCCGCCCCAGCCTGCCGCGCCGCAAGAATGCTAAGGCACCCGATTGGGCCACATCCGGTTATCAGCACTGTCTTACCAACCAGATCACCTGCTTGTTTGACCGCATGAAGACAAACAGCCAAAGGTTCTGCCATTGCCGCTTGTCCCGGGGTAAGCTCGTTAGCGACAACACATTGGCTGGCCAAGGCGACAAGCTGTTGTTGAAAAGCGCCTTGGATATGGGGAAAGGGCATAGCACTGCCGTAAAAACGCATATTAAGGCAGTGGTTTTGCTGCCCCCGCAAACAATAAATACAGTAATGGCAGGGTCTTGAAGGGGAAACTGCCACAAGTTGCCCCACCTGCAATCCTTGAACACCTACACCCAAAGCCGTAATTTGCCCAGAGACCTCGTGACCTAGAACCATTGGCTCGCGCAATTGGATTGGTCCAAATCCACCATGGTTGTAATAGTGCAAGTCTGACCCACAAATACCTCCCGCCAGCATCTCGATCAACACCTCTTCGGGACCGACCACAGGCACGTCGCGCGGTTCTACACGCAGGTCACCGGCTGCGTGAATAACAATCGATTGATTTGAAGCCGTCATGAGTGATTTCTCCGCTATACAATTGAGATCAATATACAGATAGTTACTGATAACAGACAAAGGAATTCTACGATGACACTCGAAATGTTTGACCTGAATGGTAGTCGCGCTCTAATCACTGGTTCTAGCCAAGGTATTGGATTTGCTTTGGCCCGCGGCCTAGCAGGTGCTGGAGCAGAAATTATCCTGAACGGGCGTGACAGTACCAAACTAGCTGAGGCAAAAACCATATTAGAAGGCGAAGGTACAAAAGTTCATGTGCTGGCCTTTGATGTGACCGATCACGAACAGGTTAAAGTCGCCGTTAATGGGTTTGAGGAAGAGCACGGCGCGATTAACATCCTTATCAACAATGCGGGAATGCAGCACCGCGGTGCTCTTGAGGAGTTTCCAGCCGATGCATTCGAGCGATTGTTGCAAACCAATATCGCATCTGTTTTTCACGTGGGCCAAGCGGTTGCGCGTCATATGATAGGACGTGGACAGGGTAAAATTATTAACATCGCATCAGTCCAAACTTTGCTCGCCCGTCCTGGCATTGCGCCCTATACGGCAACCAAGGGTGCGGTGGGCAATTTGACCAAAGGCATGGCGACGGATTGGGCGCAACACGGGTTAAATTGCAACGCTATTGCACCAGGATATTTTGACACACCACTAAATGCAGCACTTGTTGCAGATCCTGAATTCAGCACATGGCTGGCCAAAAGGACGCCAGCTAGGCGTTGGGGCAATGTGGATGAGTTGGTAGGGGCGGCTGTATTCCTTTCGTCCGCAGCATCTAGTTTTGTGAACGGCCATACGCTATATGTAGACGGTGGGATTACGGCCTCACTCTAGGCCTCCCACTCCACATTAAATTTTGTGATCACCTCTTTCACTTGCGCATCGCTCAATGCGCGTGGGGATAGCCCTCTCGTCAACATGGCCAACTTGGCAGTGTCCTCAAGTTCTTCAACCGCGTTACACGCCGCCTCAATATCCTTGCCCGCAACAATGGGTCCGTGATTGGCCAACATTACAGCAGATCGTTTCCCTGCAAGGCCGCGCACGGCGTCACCCATCGCTGGATCACCCGGCATAAAGAAGGGCAGCAACTTCACGCGACTTAGCTTCATAATGCCGTAAGGCGTAAGGTGCGGCAGGAAATTTTCAGCGTCGACATCTGGCATCATGGAAAGTGCAACAGAGTGGCAAGAATGCAGATGAACGACCGCACCAGCTGTCGATCGAGTATCGTAAAAAGCAGTGTGCAGCGGCATCTCTTTGGTCGGCTCGTCGCCACTTATCAAAGTGCCACAAGCATCAAAACGGCTTAGTTTTGCAGGATCAAGGCGGCCAAAACTGGTTCCAGTGGGGCTTACCAATAAACCACCATCGCTAGTACGAGCAGAAATATTTCCCGTACTGCCACCTGTAAGCCCACGATCAAACATGGATTTGGCCAATACACAGATCAGTTCGCGGAGCTTTGCTTCCTCAGTCATAAGTTGTCCAATCTGGCTTGGGCGTCATGAAAAAATGTGGGAGCGCCAAAGTTACCCGATTTAAGCGTTAGCGCAATTTGATGACCAGCCGAATGGCAAAATGTCCACGGCACACCAGAGGCAATTTCTACACCTATATCAAGCTGGGTTACACATAGTGCCTGTGTTACAGCTCCCGAGGTTTCTCCCCCAGCAACAATGATCCGCCGAGCACCAGCGTCCCGTGCTGCAACGGCGCAGGATGCAAGTGTTTGTTCGATCAGATCACCCACTTTCGCCACACCTATTGCTCTCTGCGCGGCCTTAACATTGCCCGGAGCAGCTGTGGCATAAATCAATGGAGCTTTAGTCAGGTCTTGTTCTGCGAGCCATGCCAAGACTGGATCGAGGCCAGTTTCTATTAATGAAAGCGGATCCAACAGATATTCAGGTGCACCACGCGCGATGTACTCGGAGACTTGCGCATTGGTCATTGCAGAACAACTGCCAGACAGTATTATGGTCTCCTTAGCTATTTCAGGCTTTTGCATTTGGGGCGCATCTGCAGACAATGTTCCATCAGCAAGGTAAAGAGCTGGCAAAGCCTTAGCAACTGCCGATCCACCCGTCATTAGAGACATATTCTGGCAGGCCTCAGCTATAATTTCAAGATCAGGGTCAGCCACTGCATCAACCACAACGTGGGCAATGCCCTCACCTTTCAAGATATCCAATTTTGCCCGCAATGCAGCAGCCCCTTTTGCAACGCTCAATCGGTCAGCAAGCCCAACAGGTTTGGTGACTTGTGGTGACAATAGTCGCATTAAATTGCTGTCCCGCATCGGTGTCAGTGGATGATCTCTCATCGAACTTTCGGCCAAAGGTTGCTGTCCAACAAACAAATTACCCATAAAAATGGACCTACCATTTTCAGGAAATGCCGGGCAATAGATCGTTTGATCAATACCAAGGTCACTCATCAGCGCTTCAGCTACAGGACCGATGTTGCCCTCATCTGTACAGTCAAACGTCGAGCAATATTTCCAGAAAAACCGCTTTGCCCCTGCCGCCTGCAGCCACACAAGCGCAGCGCGACACTCTGCAACAGCTTGCGCCACTGGTGCGTTGCGACATTTGAGAGCGATTACCTCAAAGGGTCCAGTTTTTTTTGGTAGTTCACTTGGTACACCAATACGCAGAGAAACCTGTACGCCACTGCGAGCCAATAGCCCCGCCAAATCAGTAGCCCCAGTAAAATCATCCGCGATGCAGCCCAAAACAGTCGTCATTTAAGCACCACCTTTTTCGTCTTGACCCGGCAACGTCAGGCCCGCATTTCGTGCATATACCTTAGCAACTGCCGCGTCATCCTCAGCCCCCAATCCCATACCAGAGGCCGCAACGAACTGCTGCATCGCGGCAGCGGTAATGGGCGCACTGAAGCTTGCATTCTTGGCAATGTCGAGAACAATACCAAGGTCTTTCGGCCAAATATTTACCGAACTGTGCGGTGTATAATTCCCCGCAGCAATATGTGGCGCACGATTTTCAAGCATCCAACTGGTGCCTGCGCATTTGCTGATCACGTCGATAAATTTGTCAGGCGTCACACCTTGGGTCATTCCAAAAGTCATCGCCTCCGCCATTGTTGCGATGTGTACGCCAGCTAACAACTGGTTCACAGCCTTCATTGCGCTTCCCGCTCCAGCGGTATCGCCCAGTTCAAAAACAGTTTCTGCAATGCTGTCGAGGACGGGACGCAGGGCTGAAAAGGCCTCCAGGGTGCCCGCAGCCATAATGGACAACGCCCCGTTTGCAGCTTTGAGCGAACCACCAGAAATTGGTGCATCTAGATACAGCACATCGAATTCGGCGCAGCGCTTGGCCATTTCTTTTGCAAACTCTGGAGGGACTGTGGCGCAAGACAACACCGCTGCCCCTGCTCGAAGTTTTGGCACGATCCCGTTAGCACCGAACAAGACATCTTCAGTTTGGGTTGCATTCAAAACAGCAACAATGACGGTGTCTAGCTGATCAACCACATTGCTCAACACAGCGCTTTCTCCACCTTCACCAACAAACAGCTGCATCTGTTCCACGTTAATATCGAGACCCCAGACTTCGTGTCCACCCCGAAGAGCGGATTGCGCAATGCCGTAACCCATGGAACCTAGTCCAATAGCTGCAACTTTATGCTTTGAATCACTCATTTTATTCACTCACTCCCATAAATTTAAAAATTAATGTATTTCATTCAATGCCCTGGAAAAAGCGCCACCAGCACCACAACAACCAGCGAGGCAGCCATAGCAATGTTGATGAACCGCTGTGCTTTGGGGCTCAGGTCAAGGCTCCCCAGCTTGGCTCCAGCCCCCAGCCAGATAAGGTGTACAGGCAACCAGATCATATTAAAAACGATCAACTTGATCACCACTTCCCAGAAGGGCGCTTGGGGCAAAAAGCCAAAGCCCAAGAACAGTGTTGTTGCCACCACATAGGCTTTGGGATTAATGAGTTGCAGTAAAAATCCATTGCGGAAACCCAACGGTTTAGTCGCAGCTGTGAAACCAATATGGGCCCCTGCCGTAGTAATTCTCCAAGCCAAATAGGTCAGATAACCAACCGATGCAAACAATAGAACCACTCGTAGCCATGGCACCGTCAGGACCACAGCGGCAAGGCCTGAAATCACCAGCACCATTGTAAACGCACCCCCGAGCATCAGCCCACCGACATAGGCAAAGCCCGCGCGATAGCCATAGGCTGCCCCGATGCCCGCCGTTGATAAAACCCCTGGTCCAGGCGTCATCAACAGGAAAAAAACGGCCAGCGCAAATTCGATCATCCGCGCTGGTCAATGCTTACAAGCCAGCGCATTCAGGTACAGGGCTGATCACAGTGCCATCTTTGAGGTTTTGCAACAAATTATCTACCACCAACGCGCCCATCGCAGCGCGTGTCTCCATCGTGCCACTGCCAACATGGGGCAATAGAACCGTATTAGGCAAATCACGTAAAGCTTGCGACACCTTAGGTTCCTCTTCAAAAACGTCTAAGCCTGCCCAACCAAGCTTCCCACTTTTTAGAGCCTCTATCATTGCCATTTCGTCCACAACAGAACCACGGCTGACGTTGATTAAAGTGCCTTTTGGCCCCAAGGCCTCCATCACTTCAGCGTTCACGATTTTATTAGTTGATGGACCTCCCGGTGTGATGCAAATCAACACGTCACAATCTCGCGCCATCGCCGTAAGATCATCATAGTAGGTATAAGGAAGAACTTTCTTGGTACGCGTATGATAAAGGATTTTGGCATTCCACGGAGCGAGTTTATCAGCAATCGCCTGCCCAATTCGACCCAGACCAAGGATACCAACAGTTTGGTTGTCAGCCGAACGAGTTAGCGGCGCGTTGCCCTTCGCCTCCCACTCACCAGAGCGAAGATATTCATCGTCACGCAGCACTTCACGGTAACATGACAGCATCAAAAGCAGCGCTGTTGTCGCCACCTCCTCGTTCAAAACATTGGGTGTATGGGTCACGATGATTCCACGACGTGCCGCTTCGTTTGCATCAACAGCGTCATAGCCAACGCCGTAGCCGCTGATCACTTTCAGATTTGTCAGTGACGCCATTAGATCAGGGTTTACCCCGTCGTGGCCATTAGTGACCACATGGGTAATTTTATCTGCATCAAAAGCATCCAGTTGATGAATGGTAAACGCCGCAGCCAGCCGTTCCTGCATAGTGTCAGTGATACCGCCTATTTGTAAAAGATCAGGCATCTTGGCCAACTTTCTGGCACTGATGACCAAGGCCTTGAATACTCAAGTCCATTATATCACCTTCCTTCAGGAATACTGGTTCCGGTTTCATACCAAGCCCTACACCCGGAGGGGTGCCCGTGGTGATCACATCGCCAGGGTGTAAAGTCATCAAGCTTGAAAGATGTTCGATGATTTCGGCCACGGTAAAGATCATCGTGGAAGTGTTGCCCCTTTGCATTCGCTTTCCGTTAACGTCCAAGGCCATATCCAGTTTTTGAGGATCAACAACCTCGTCTCGTGTGACAAGCCATGGACCCGTCGGGCCAAAGGTGTCGCAGGATTTACCCTTAGTCCATTGGCCTGTTAGGTTAGCTTGAAAATGGCGTTCAGAAACGTCGTTGACTATGCAATATCCCGCAACGTGGTCCAGCGCGTTCTCTTTTGTAACGTACTTGGCAGCTTTGCCGATGACCACACCCAGCTCGACCTCCCAATCAGTTTTGGTAGATCCGCGTGGTATCATCACATCATCATAGGCCCCAACAATGGCGGAGTTGGCTTTAAAAAACAGGATCGGATGTTTGGGAATTTCAGCGCCAGTTTCAGCAGCGTGGTCAGAATAATTCAACCCGATACAAAGGAATTTTCCAATATTTCCAACGCAAGGCGCGATGCGCTGTTTACCTTCAACAATTGGCAAAATCTCCGGATCAAGGGCGCGCAGTTTAGCTATATTGGCATCATCAAGCATATCACCATTGATGTCGTTCACATGCTCGGACAGATCTCGCAAAATACCAGCATCATCTAGAATTCCAGGTTTTTCGGCACCGATCGCACCGTAGCGGAGAAGTTTCATAGTCGTTCCTTCTTTCTTCTTAGTGGTTGTCACGCGGCATAAACTGGCGCGCAATATCTTGATATTTGTCGGCGTCTTTAAGGATCATACCCTCATCAAGACGGCCAACTTTCTCTCGGAAAATTTCCTGCCAGGGCGTTTGGCTGTCTGGAATGTGGTAGCCACCATTTTCAAGCAGCAAGCGCGCACGCGCATTGAGCTCATCCAGAGGGACCAGCATATTGACTGTCGCTTTGCCCAAATCAATCCTCACAGGGTCACCCGTTTGCAACAATGCAAGACCCCCATTGTCTGCAGCCTCAGGTGAAGCATTCAGAATAGATGGGGAGCCAGACGTACCCGATTGACGCCCATCACCAATACACGGCAGGGCATCAACTCCTTGTTTGATCAGATAAGATGGCGGACGCATGTTCACAACTTCTGCAGCACCTGGGTAACCCTTGGGGCCCGTACCGCGCATGAACAGAATGCAATTTCCATCGATATTTTCAGTTGGATCATCAATGCGGTGATGGAAATCCTCTGGCCCATCAAAGACGACAGCACGCCCTTCAAAGGCTTCGGGATCATGAGGGTTTGAGAGATAGGTTTTTCGAAAAGCTGGCGAGATGACTGAGGTCTTCATGATCGCACTTTCAAACAAATTCCCCGAGAAATTAACGAAGCCTGCCTGTTCCTTTATTGGGTCTGTTGAGGACTTAATCACATCTTTGCTCTTCGACCTTTGGGTCCTACAATTTTCCGCCAAAGTTTGCCCATTTACAGTCATTACATCAGGATGGGGCAACAACCCACCTGCAATCAATTCACCGACGACAGCAGGTACACCGCCTGCACGGTGATAATCTTCGCCCAGATATTTGCCAGCTGGCTGCATGTTTACCAAAAGTGGAATATCGTGACCGTGTTTTTGCCAATCATCATTATCGAGCGGCACACCCAAATGCCGCGCAATAGCGTTCAAGTGGATGGGGGCATTCGTTGACCCGCCAACTGCAGAATTGATAACAATGGCATTTTCAAAAGCTTGGCGCGTCATAACATCTGTGGGGCGCATATCTTCCCACACCATATTAACGACCCGTTTGCCCGTCTCGTAGCTGATTTGTCCACGTTCACGGTAAGGCGCTGGAATTGAAGCAGATCCGGGCAATTGCATTCCCAAAGCTTCGGCCAATGAATTCATTGTTGTCGCAGTGCCCATCGTGTTACAATACCCAACAGAGGGCGCAGATGCGGCCGCAATTTCCATGAATTCATCAGTGTCGATATTGCCTGCAGCCAACTGCTCTCGGGCTTTCCAAATCACGGTACCTGAACCCGCTCGTTCCCCGTTCCACCAGCCGTTCAACATCGGACCAACGGACAACGCAATGGCAGGGATATTTACCGTGGCAGCGGCCATCAAAAGTGCAGGTGTCGTCTTATCACAACCGATGTTGAGTACAACGCCGTCAATTGGATAGCCAAATAGCGTCTCTACCAGAGACAAATAGGCAAGGTTCCGATCCAAGGACGCAGTCGGTCGCTTGCCCGTTTCCTGAATGGGATGCACCGGGATTTCGATGCATGTTCCACCCGCTGCTATAATCCCATCACGCACGCGTTTCGTCAGCTCAATGTGGTGGCGATTGCACGGTGACAAATCACTGCCCGTCTGTGCAATTCCGATGATCGGCTTGCCTGACTGCAGCTCCTCTCGTGTCAAACCATAGTTTAAATACCGCTCCAGATAGAGGGCTGTCATTTCTAGATTGTCGGGGTTCATAAACCATTTGCGAGACCGCAGGTTTTCAACGCCAATTTTTGCATTTTTAGGGAAGGTCATTGGCCACTCCAGCCTCCATCAATTATATGAGTGTGTCCTGTAGTGAAACCACTTTCGTCACTGCCAAGGTAGACAACCAATGCCGCAATTTCCTCAGCACTAGCTACGCGGCCCATGGGCTGGCGTGACACGAATTGCTTCATCGCCTCGTCATAGCTACCCAGTTCTTCGCCTAAAGTCTTAACGCGATCATGCCAGCTTGGGCTTTCTACAGTGCCCGGACATATACAGTTACAGCGGATGCCTTGCTTAATGTAATCGACTGCGACCGATTTGGTCATACCAACCACCGCTGCTTTGGTCGCGCCATAGATAAACCGATTGGGGGCACCGATGATAGATCCGGCAGCCGAGGACATATTAATGATTGACCCACCACCACGCTCAATCATTCCAGGTAACGCGGCGCGCACGGTACGCACCATAGACCGCACGTTAAGGTCAAAGGCAAAGTCCCATTCATCATCCGTCGCATCCAAAATTGCACCGTGGTGCACAAAGCCTGCGCAGTTGAACAAGACGTCTGGTTTAGTCTTGGTAACCCCATCCAAAATACTTTCAGAATCTCGCACATCAAGTTCGAAAATTTCAATATTTTCGAGATTCGCATCCCGAATCGTGGATAATGCATCCATGTTTACATCCGTCGCAAAGACCTGCGCACCCTCTTTGGACATAGCAATTACACTGGCCCGTCCGATCCCCTGACCTGCTGCTGTTATCAAAACACGCTTTCCTCTAAGCCTTTGTCCAGTCATGATTTTTCACCTTCATATACTATTTTTCTCACCTGTCTTTTGCTTTGCGAGCTTTATCTTTTAGCCCAATCCCAATGTAAATTAAATTAGGACACTGGAACTTTTAAGCGGATAAGTTACCGTATGACAGAGATTTAGATTTGACCATAACCCGCACGAGTTTCTGATGCAAAAGGACCAATGTCATGAATCAAGCCCGCAAGATTACCCTAATCGGTACTGGCCTAATGGGCATTCCAATGTCCCGTAATCTGATGGCGGCAGGGTATGATTTGACAGTCTGGAACCGCACCATCAATCGCACGACACCACTTGTAAATGAAGGAGCAAAAACTGCTCCAACAGCTGCGGAGGCTATTTCGAGTGCACAAGTCATCATAACGATGTTGTCAGACGGGTTCGCGACACAAGCGCTCCTCGATGATAAAGAATTTCAATCAAAATTAACCGCTGGAATGATCTGGATAGACATGTCCAGCGCCAAGCCGGAACACGCCCGCGCTCAATCAGCCCAGCTGGCCAAATTTGGTGTAGCCCACCTTGATGCCCCAGTGTCTGGCGGAACCAAAGGCGCGGAAGCAGGAACCCTTGCTATCATGGCAGGTGGCGATCTGGTAATTTTTGAAGATGTGTGCAGTGTCTTTGACGCGATGGGCCATCCTGTTTATGTGGGACCTTCCGGTACAGGCCAACTGTGCAAATTGGCAAATCAGACCATCGTTGCGGTGACAATTTCTGCGGTGGCCGAGGCGACGCTACTGGCCGAAAAAGGCGGTGCTGATCCCGCCGCTTTACGTGCCGCACTTAAAGGAGGTTTTGCAGACAGCGTGATTTTGCAGCAGCACGGGGAACGGATGTCGACAGGGAATTTCGCCCCCGGTGGACTGTCAAAATTTCAGGTTAAAGACCTTGATAACACATTAGCAGAAGCCGAAGCCCTCGGGCTGGAACTCCCAGCGACCCAAGCTGTGAGAGATCGGTTTGCACATTTTTGCGAAGAAATGGATGGCGCTGATCTGGACCATTCGGGACTATATCTGGAACTTAAAAGTAGGAATGACCTGATATGAGTAAAATCCTTATCCTTGGCGGTGGAGGAATGATTGGCCAAAAACTCGCTAAGCGGATTATTGAAACAAATGTCATGGCCAATTCTGAACTGACGCTCTTTGACCGCGCCTTTACAAGTAATGCTTTGGTTGCAAAAACTATGACCGGAAACTTAGCTAACCCCACGACAGCGAAGACGCTCGCGGCCAGTCGTCCTGAGGTAATTTTTCATCTTGCAGCGATTGTATCGGGTCAAGCGGAAGCCGAATTTAATCTTGGCTGGAACGTGAACATGATGGCGATGTGGCATCTTTTAAATGCCCTCAAAGTTGAACATGAGGCGTCTGGTTGCACCTATCGCCCACGTTTGGTTTTCACTTCTTCCATTGCGGTGTTTGGCGGGCCTTATCCAGAAAAGATCGGCGATGAGTTTCTGTCTGCGCCACAGACCAGCTATGGCGCACAAAAAGCAACTTGCGAATTAATGGTCAATGATTTTAGCCGAAAAGGCATCATTGATGGGCTATCATTACGGCTACCCACCATTTGCGTGCGACCTGGCAAAGCTAATGCAGCAGCATCTTCGTTCTTTTCGGGAATCATTCGGGAGCCTTTAAACGGATTCGAGGCGATCTTGCCTGTCGCAGATACCGTGCGCCACTGGCACGCCAGCCCGCGTGCTGCGGCGCAGTTCCTGATCCATGCAGCTTTGCTAGATACAAAAATATTGAACGGGCGACGTGCGCTGAACCTTCCCGGGTTTAGCTGTACAGTTGCCGAACAAATCGAAGCCTTGCGCCATGCCGCAGGCCAAAAGGCAGTTGACCTAATCAAATCCGTACCAGACGAAACCATCATCAATATGGTAAGCGGATGGCCACGCGATTTCCAGCCAGACCGTGCGATTTCGCTGGGGTTTGAAGCAGAGAAAAGTTTTAATGAAATCATCGAAGTCTACATGCAGGATGATCTTAGTACTTAGCCATCTAATGTCTTGCCTGTCATATGTCGTTCAAGGTGATCGTAAATTTTGGCACGCGTTAGGCTCTCGTTTCCTGACAAGGCAGCGTCTAAAATTTCAGCATGGTGCTGGATGTTCTCGGAGATGAAATTGAATTTGCGGTCCGCGACCATCAACTGTTGTCGGAATTGAGCATAGATGCGACCGTGAGTTTGGTACAAGATCTCAGATCCACAGGCCGAAATAAGGGTTTGGTGAAACTCGTTTTCGGAATTGAACCAAATGTCCACCAGATCAGACGGATCATCCATGTCGTGAATACGCTTTTCGATATGGCTAAGTTTATGATGCGCAGCTGTCAAGCGGGCTTCCCAAGCCACACCGCCATTGCGGATCGACATAATCGTGCCTTCACTTTCCAAAAGTACCCGCAAATGCGTCAGTTCGATCAATTTTTTGACGGAGCGGTTAGGCACGCGAAATCCGCGCTGCTCCTGAAAATGAACCAGCCCTATTGCAGATAATCGGAACAAGGCCTCGCGTACGGTGCTGGCTGCACAGCCAAACTCCTCACGCAGTAGTTCGGCACGCAGTTTCGCACCATGTTCGAAAGCATTCGAGATTAGGCGTTTTTTGAGTTCTTGATAAAGGTCAACTTCTTGGGACATGTTGATACCTGTATGTTGAGTGACTTGGATTAAGTTAGAATAAATAATTTCAGAAATATACCAAAATCTCGAAATTAAGGATAATTTCACTTTTTCCTTGTTGGATATAATTCTTCAGCTAAACTCAGATTAGCGTAATTTAAGTGGAGTCTCGTAAACCTCCAGTAACACACGCTCAACGTCTGGGAGGACAACATGAAACTATTCAAAACAGCGGCTACATTAGCTGTCGCCGCAACTATGGTTGCTGGTACTGCGATGGCCGGCGGTCACGCAACAACGAAACTTCGTATTCAAACGCACTTTTCGCCTGAGACATTGTCTGGCAAAATGGCTGCTAAATATATCGATGACATTCAAACAATGTCGAACGGTGAAATTGCGGTGGAAATGTTCTATTCCTCATCAGTAGTGAAGTCAGTTGAGACTTTTGACGCCGCAGCCACAGGTATTCTTGATTGTGACATGACCGGCGGAGCTTACCAAACTGGTAAAAACCCTGCATTCCAATTTGCGGGCGACCTCATGGGCGGCTACCAAAATCCATACCAGCAGATGGCTTGGTTGCTTCACGGTAATGGTCGTGCAGCTTTGAACGGTTTGTACAATGGCTATGATATGGAATTCATTGGTTGGTGGATTCCTGGCCCAGAATCTTTGGCTTCAACCAGCCCTATCCGCAACGCAGATGACTTCAAGGATTGGAAATTCCGCTCCCCCCCAGGCCTCGCAACCAAAGTTTTCTCGGCTATGGGTGCATCTCCAATCGTAATGGATTTCAACGAAATCTTCACTGCACTTGAAACAGGTATCATTGATGGCGCAGACGCAGCGAACTTGACTAACAATGTTGGCTTGGGTCTTTACGACATTGCAAATCACACCAACTTTCCTGGCTTTCACTCTATGCCAGCTGACCACCTTGCATGCCGCAAAGATGTTTGGGACGCAATGCCGGACAACCACAAGCGCATCATGGAAGTCGCAATGGACAGCCTTGCATTGCACAACGCTACTATCAACGAAGTCCAAAATGCCCAGACTGCTAAAGATCTACGCGCAAAAGGTGTGAACCTTTACGAGTGGACACCTGAAGATCTGGCCAAGTACCGCGCCGCTGTACAAACAGGTTGGACTGAATTTGCCACAACACCGGAAGCCAAGGCATTGCTAGAAAGCCACATTTCCTTCCTGAAAAACATGGGTGCTATGAAGTAGTCAGGGTCTAATAAACTAAACTTTGCGGCAAGGCTGTTTCCATGGCCTTGCCGTTTTCCCTCTTATACCTGGTTCTCATGAAAATCACTCGCATCATTAGCCATGTATTGTCGTACGACATGCCCGAAGTTTTGGGTTATTCGCAGCAATACTACGCCAAGCGCTCCGCCCATTTGGTCGAGGTGAAGACAGATGAGGGCGTGACCGGATGGGGTGAGTGTTTTGGCCCCGGCAATGTAGCACTGGCCAACAAGAGTATCGTTGAAAAAGTCATTCAGCCAATGGTGGTTGGAATGGACCCGATGGATCGGGACGTGGTTTGGCACAAGGTGTACAACCTTCTGAGAGACCATGGGCAAAAGGGTATGCCAATGCAGGCCTTGTCTGGTGTAGATATCGCTTTGTGGGATATTGCTGGCAAGGTCGCTAACTTACCTTTACACAAACTGATTGGGGGGGCGCACCGCATTGATGTGCCATGTTATGGCTACGGCATGATGCTGCGTGATGAACCGATAGCAGATTTGACAGCTCGGTTCGAAGATGAGGCCGCCGCCATCAAAGGCATGGGATTTGCCGCCGCCAAGATGAAGGTTGGCTTTGGGCCAAAACCCGACGTGAAACTTTGCCGAGCGGTTCGGCGCGGTGTCGGCGACGACTTCCGCTTTATGGTTGATGCCAACCACTGTTATACAACTTCCGATGCCTTCTATGTTGGCCACGCTTTGGATGAACTTGATGCTTATTGGTTCGAAGAACCGATCGCGCCCGAAGATTTGGACGGTTACCGCGAATTGCGAGCAGGTTTGCGGGTAAACATTTCTGGCGGTGAAGCTGAATTTAACCGCTGGAGCTGGCGTAGCATACTTGAAAACCGCGGCCTCGACATCGCACAGCCAGAGGTGTGCGCCTTAGGCGGGGTCAGCGAATACCTTCGGGTTCTCGCCCTGTGTCATGCACACTTCACCCCCGTAATTAACCACGTTTGGGGCAGTGCAATTGCAGTAGCAACCAACCTACAATTACTCGCTGCGATGCCACCCATGCCAGGGGGCTTACACCCTTGGGAGCCGATGTTAGAATTTGACACCACCGACAACAAGTTTCGCGACAATCTCCTGGCCGAGCCCTTAGATATTCAGGGCCAAGTTAAAGCCAAAAATGGTCGTGTCGCAGTACCGACAGGGCACGGCATTGGAGTCGAACCAGATCGTGATTTTATCAAACATTATTCAGTCGACGCATAACGTAAAGGGAACCCCATGCAGAAAAAATCAGGCGAGCTTGCAGAATGGCTTTTCCCACTCGCTTTTGTGGGCACAACAGCTTGGCTGATCTGGCATTTGCCAGCCTTCATGCTGGACTGGATCCCGTACACTTCTGACAGCATGCGCGCTCAAGTAGAGGCTATCTACATACGCGCCGACATCACGCCAGACATGGTTGGCATCTTTGGTGGGCACATTGACATTCTTGATATGACAGCGCTGATCCTGACACCTGTTTTCGCTTTCTTTGGTGCGCAGTCTGTCCAGCGTGCCGGTATGGAATACGAGGGCGCCAGTACAATTGATCGGATCGCCCTATTCATTGGGCGCGTTACGATGATGATGATAGCAGTGATGACCATTGTTATGCTTTACGAGGTATTTATGCGCTACATCATGGAGCGCCCGACCGAGTGGGCCAACGAAATGACCCTATGGTTTGCGAGCTTCGTTTTCCTGACCTCCGGCTTTTACGCGATGCAGCAACGCTGCCATATTCGTATTTTCCTGATTTACGATATGGCACCACGCTGGCTGCAACGGGTGTTTGATAGCTTATCTTGCCTGTTGATCGTCACCTTTGCCTTTGCGCTAGTCTTTGGCAGCTACAAGCAGGTGTTTGTGAATAAACTTTATAAATGGGAGCTCTACGGCTCTGCCTTTAATCCTCCGATCCCTGCGACCTTGCAACCAATGGTGTTAATTATGGTTTCCCTTGTTGCAGCCCAAGCGGTGCTGAACCTAATCGCAGATTGGAACAAGGAGCCAGAGATTCACACCGATGAACCGGACCCAGAAGAAATCAAAGCATTGAAACGTGCAGTAGGACAAGACTAATGGATATTGGAACAATCTCACTGGTATTGATGCTTGCGCTAATTGCGCTGTTGGCTATCGGTATGCCGCTTGGCTTCGCCTCAGCATCCCTCGCGGTTCTGGTCTTGGTGATGAAGTTTGAACCCGCACTTCTGTCAAACCCGCTTACCTTTGGGGACGGTATTTTGACAGGCAGGCCAGGGACTGGCCCACTCTATATTCTAGCCCAAAAGATATACGGGCTCTTAACAGATTATGTCCTTATATCGATACCGTTGTTTATCTTTATGGCGTCCTTGCTCGAACGATCGGGCATCGCCAAAGACATGTATTCGTCTTTGAATGTCTGGCTGTCACGCACCCGTGGTGGGATTGCAATTGTAACATCCATCATGGCTGTTATCATGGCAGCTATGTCGGGGATCATCGGGGGTGAAGTTGTACTACTTGGCCTGATTGCCCTACCCCAAATGCTTCGCTTAGGGTATAATCAAAACCTCGCAATTGGTGTGATCTGTGCATCTGGCAGCCTTGGGACAATGATCCCACCATCGATTGTTTTAATCATCTACGGCTTGATCACAGAAACCTCAATCAAAGCGCTTTTTACCGCGTCATTCATCCCAGGGTTCATGCTTGCCTCGATGTTCATTCTCTACATCATCGTGCGCACTACACTGCGCCCTGAAGACGCACCATTGCCCGAGGAAGATCCAAACGATCCTCCCCGCGGTGAAAAGCGCCTGCTGTTTTTGGCCTTTATGTCAATCGTCATCGCTGGGTTTTCAACCTTCTTATTTTTGCGGGCAACGTTTTTTGAGCTTTCAGGATCCAATGCTGCGAGCGACGGCGATCCTGCCCGCCTTGGCACTGCCGCGCACATGCCGTGGCTTGCAGGAATCACGATTTTTGCACTGATTCTGATCTACGTTGTCTTCGGCAAGGAACGCGCCAAAACTGGTTGGGACATGGGCAAGGGTCTTGTAGCACCTATGGTCGTTATTGGAGTTGTTATGGGCTCCATCTACGGAGGTATCACTGGCATCACTGAAGCTGCTGGCATGGGCGCTGCTGCTGTCTTAATCATTGCGATCTTGCGAGGTGAAGGGTCGTTTGCTTTAGTTTGGGAAAGCCTGATGCGCACCTTGCGCTCCACAGGAACCATCATCTGGGTTACGATTGGCGCGGCGTCTCTTGCTGGGGCCTATACAATCGCAGGCGGTCCACAATATGTTGCAGATTTAATCGTGGGCAAAGACCTTCCAACAATGATGGTCATCCTCACCATGATGATGATCTTGCTGTTCATGGGTGCTTTTATGGATTGGGTCGGGATCGTACTTTTGATTATCCCAGTCTTTCTTCCCATCGTCTTGCGCCTCCCGATCGACGAGATCGGCTTCATAGGCCAGCTAGAACCAAGTCATGTGGCGATCTGGTTTGGCGTTGTGTTTTGTATGAACATGCAGGTCAGCTTTTTGTCACCACCCTTTGGACCTGCCGCCTTTTATCTTAAATCAGTGGCCCCACCCCACATCAGCTTAACAGATATCTTCAAAGGGTTCCTGCCATTCATCGGGATCCAAATTGTAGCGCTGTCAGTTCTACTGATCTGGCCCAATATCATCGCGATCCTCCTTTAATGTTGTCACCTCTCCAAATCGCTCAGTTTCGAGCAGACGGGTATCTGGTCGTACCAGATATCATCCCCACCAATATTCTGGTGCGGCTTAAAGCAGAATACTCGGCCTTGATCGACGATCTTTATGCAGATTGGTACAAGCAAGGTTTGGTAACAACGCAGCCAGAAGCACTTAATTTCTGGGGAAAGCTGCTGTGCGCTTACCAAGCGGGCTGTGACTATTTCCAACCTATGGACATTTCTCTGCCTGGCGATCGGATCAAAACAGACACGCCGTTCCACATCGGCCCTGCGGTATTTGATATGCTGACTGCAAAACCCCTGTTGGATGCTGTAGAACAACTAATTGGTCCGGAATTAACTAGCAATCCAATCCAACATGTGCGCATCAAACCACCTTCGAACAAACTAAACAGCAATGAAATACGTCCACACATTGCAGCAACAGATTGGCATCAGGATCGCGCAGTCGCGCTGGAGGATGCGGACCAAACAGATATGATCACCGTTTGGATCGCCATCACGGATGCAACAGTTGAAAACGGATGCTTGCAGGTCCAACCGCAAGCAAAAAATCAAACTATTTTGCCTCATTGCCCCCGCACCCAAACCGGCATTGCGAAAGGGTTCATCAATGAAGATGACGCTATACCTCTCCCCGTCTCTGCTGGTGGCGCGGTTCTGTTTCACCCTCTGACGCCACATGGATCACTAAACAATACGACCAAAAGGTTCCGCTGGTCATTCGATATTCGCTACAGCGCTACAGGTCAGCCCACTGGCCGTAACCATTTTCCAGATTTTATCGCCCGCTCCCGCTCGAACCCTGAAACCGAATTACGTGACTGGCAAGCCTGCAAAAACTTGTGGGAGGATGCCCGCGCACGCCTGTCTCAAACGCCGCATATTGATATTCATCGCTGGTCTTCGGACGCGCCTTATTGCGCCTGAATTTAGCACCTTGGGAGAAACCACCATGAATTTTATACGCTTGGACCGCGCTGATACTGTTGTCACAGCCACCCATTCCTTGGACGTCGGTGTGATGATTGAAGATGTAGCAACAAAGGCGCTAATCCCTTCAGGTCACAAAGTGGCAACAGTGGCGATGCGCAAAGGCGATCCAGTTCGCAAATATGCGCAGCTGATTGGCTATGCCTCACTCGATATTAAGGCCGGCGATCATGTCCATATCCACAACGTAGAGTTCCGCAACACCGATACGTCCTATGAGTTTTCAACTGATCTGCGCCCCATTGCGCCGGCTACTACCCACGACACCTTCATGGGGTTTCGCCGCGAAAATGGCCGAGTTGGAACGCGCAATTACATTGCGATTATCACCTCAGTGAATTGTTCCGCTACTGCGGCACGAATGATTGCAGATCATTTCACACCAGCGATTTTAGCCGATTATCCTAACGTCGACGGGGTCGCGGCCTTCGTGCATGGCACGGGCTGCGGTATGGCTGACAATGGTGATGGCTTCGAGGCACTGCAAAGGGTGATGTGGGGCTATGCAAAACACCCCAATCATTCGGGCGTTTTGATGGTGGGTTTGGGCTGTGAGATGAACCAGATCGACTGGCTTCTAGAGGCTTATGGCCTTAAGCAAAGCCCCACGTTCCAAACAATGAACATCCAAAACGTCGCTGGATTGCGCCGTACTGTAGAATTAGGGATTACAAAAATTAATGCGATGCTGCCGATTGCAAATAAGGCAAAGCGCACGGAATGCCCTGTGTCTGAATTGATGGTAGCCCTGCAATGCGGCGGGTCTGATGCATGGTCGGGTGTGACCGCGAATCCTGCACTGGGATATGCCTGTGACCTTTTAACAGCCCAAGGGGCAACAGGTGTTTTGGCCGAGACACCTGAAATTTACGGTGCAGAACACTTGCTGACACGCCGCGCTGTAGATCAAGCCACAGGCGAAAAATTAATTCGTCTCATCAAATGGTGGGAAGATTATACCGCCCGCAACAGAGGATCGATGGACAATAATCCGTCCCCAGGCAACAAGAAAGGTGGGCTAACCACAATACTAGAAAAATCACTGGGGGCCGCAGCCAAAGGTGGTACCTCACCACTCACTGGTGTCTACAAATATGCAGAACCTGTGACGGCTCGTGGCTTCACCTTCATGGACAGTCCCGGATACGATCCCGCTTCCGTTACGGGACAAATCGCCGGGGGGTGCAATCTGGTTTGTTTCACCACTGGCCGCGGCTCTGCCTTCGGGTCAAAACCCGCACCGACGGTCAAGATCGCCACAAATACTGAGATGGCAAAACGGATGTCTGAAGACATGGACATCGACGCGGGGGAAATCCTTTCACAGGGCGTCAGCGTCGAGGAAAAGGGACGCGAAATTTACGAAGCTTTCTTGCGCGTCGCTTCGGGAGAACAAACCAAATCCGAGGCACAAGGTTTGGGAGACTACGAGTTCGTCCCATGGCAAATTGGAGCAGTGATGTGAAACGCATCCTGGTTGTTGGTGGCGGGCTAATCGGTATACGCCATCTGCAAGCGGTACAATCAAACCCGAATTGTGAGTTGGTTGGGCTTGCTGATCCCGATATGGGCATCCAACTTGACGTGCCACGTTACGCCACGATGGAAGACGTCGATCGCTCCGTTGACGGTATTATCATCGCCACGCCGACCCATCTGCACACAGCCCAAGGAACAGAGGCGGCAAAGCGCGGTTGGCACATGCTGATCGAGAAACCTGTCGCTGGTACTTTGCAAGATGCACAAGCGTTCGAGGCAATGTTACGTAACAGCTCATCACGCTCCCTTGTTGGTCATCACCGCCGATATCACGCCTGTGTCCAGCAGCTTAAAACTTTAATCACTGGGGGCCGTATTGGAAAGGTAGTAAATGCCTCCTTGCTTTGGGCCATGCGCAAACCTGACGCGTATTTCAATGGAAACTGGCGCACTGTTAACGGCACACCTGTGATGATAAATCTCATTCACGACATTGACCTTTTACGCTTTTGCATCGGTGAAATTACTCAAGTAGCTGCCTTACGTGGCGGATCTGTGCGTGGAACCAGCAGGGTCGAAAGCGGTGCGATTGCGCTGGCATTTGATAATGGTGCGACAGGAACAATCAGCTTTGCCGACACCACGCCCTCCCCTTGGGGATTTGAGGCGGGCACAGGAGAAAACCCAAATATCGGAGCCACTCAGCAAGACATGATGTGGATAACAGGAACCAAAGGGGCGATCAGCTTTCCCTCCATGGCCCTGTGGGAAGGTAACGATTGGGGGGCAGCCGCACAGCGCAGTCCACTTGAGCCCGCGCAAAGTACTCAATCCCCCCTTGACGCGCAACTTGCTCATTTTATCGATGTGATGAATGGAAGCGTCCCAATGATTGACGTTGCCGATGCGACACGCACCTTGGCCGTAGCGACAGACATCGAAACACAACTTGCGGCCCAGACCATGGTCGTAAATCAACACAATAAAACCGTCTGACACGCCAATCAAATATACCAAAAAAGGAAAAACAATGAGCAAACCAAAAATTGGGTTTATCGGCCTAGGCCTTATGGGCGGCGCTATGGTGGGACGTTTACAAGACATGGGATACAGCCTGACCGTCCTGGGCAATCGCAGTCGCAACTATATTGACGCTGCAATCGCGCGTGGTGCCGTCGAAGCATCAAATGCAAAAGCCGTCGCTGAGGCAAGCGATATCGTTATGCTTTGCATGGGCACATCAGATCACGTCGAGGCACGGATGCGGGGCGCTAAAGGAATCATCGCGGGCTTGCGCAAAGGCGCAATTGTTGTAGATTTTGGCACCTCATTGCCAGGCAGCAGCCGTAAACTTTCGCAAGAAGTGAAAGTCGCTGGCGGCGCATTCCTTGATGCACCGTTGGGCCGCACACCAGACCACGCAAAAGATGGATTGCTAAACATCATGGCGTCTGGCGACAAAACAGCATTTGATTTGGTTGAAACAGTGCTCAAAGATCTTGGAGAAAACGTCTTTCACCTCGGCTCAACTGGGTCGGGTCATACTATCAAGCTGATCAACAACTTCTTTGGCATGACAGTAGCTAATGCTATGGCCGAAGCGTTTGCCATTGCCGACGGTGCAGGCGTGGACCGCAAACAACTATATGACGTGATGGCAGCAGGTCCTTTGCACTCGGGTATGATGGATTTTGTAAAAGCTTACGGAGTGGACAATGACCCCTCGATGCTGGCTTTCGCAATCAAAAATGCAGCGAAGGATCTGGGATATTACGACCAAATGACTCGTGATGCTGGCACCGAAAGCATTATGGTAAAAGCACCACTCGCAGCACTGCGAGACGCACGCGACAATGGACAAGCTGACGAGATGGTAAGCCAAATGGTTGACTATTACGCCCGCAAGTTGAACGGCTGATCCGTGGCCGTCGCCGCCCAATCCAAAGCGGATCTTCCGCGCCTAGGTATCTTGATGATGCTAGGGGCTTGGTTATTTTTTTCTGTGGTGGACACGGGTGCAAAATGGCTGGCCGTGGCGGGGATCCCCGCATTTCAACTGGCTTTCATGCGCTATGCAAGTCACTTTGTGATCTCAATTGGGGTGATCGCCAAAGACGGCTTTGACGCAGACCGATTCAAGACAGACCATCTGTGGCAAGTTGTCAGCCGTGCACTGTTGCTGACCTCAGCAACACTGTCTAATTTTTATGCTCTCCAATTCTTGCCCCTAACTGTCGTCTCTGCGATCATGTTTTCCAGCCCTGTCATTGTCTGCTTCCTGTCAGTGTCGGTCTTGCGTGAACAGGTTGGACCCTGGCGTTGGGGTGCGATTTTATTAGGGTTCATCGGCGTACTGATTGTTGTGCGCCCCTTTGGGCAAACCTTCCATCCCACCATGTTGATGATCATCTATAATGCGACGGCATTAGCCTTATACTCACTCATGACACGCAAATTATCAGGGATCGTAGCGGTAGATACAATGCAGTTTTATATGGGGCTGGTTGGCACATTTGTGTTACTTCCCTTTGCGCTTTGGACATGGGTATGGCCTGAAACCATTTGGAGCATGCTTGTGCTGATTGGCCTCGGCGTCATGGGCTGGGCAGGACATCAATTACTGACGAATGCGCACCGTTTCGGCACAGCCAACCAGCTCATGCCATTCACCTATTCGTTCCTGATTTATGTAGCGATCTTGGGTTATTTCCTTTTTGGTACTGTTCCAGACAGCGGTACAATCATGGGCGCGATCGTGATCATGGGTGCAGGGCTGATTATTTGGAAACGGGAACAGAACTAATAGGAATGGCTTGAATGAAGCCTCCTCAAGACATTGATGGTTGATTACATGTTAGCGGCTATCGTCACTCAAAAACGCGGTGCGATTATGACTCCACGATGAGCTCAAAAAGATCTACTGCACCGACAAGCTCTAACAAAGCCGCATCAGGGTTGTCGCTGTGCACAGCCTCAGTGATCTCGGAAGCTTTGGGATCATTCAAACGACGATCCGCATGGGTTTCCGAGATGCAAAACGCAATCCACGCCTTTATACCCTCGACAACCGCGTCCGCCCTCCCTGCCCGCAGCGTACCGACAAACCGATATGGCACCTTTTGGCTGCCATCCATAGCAATCTGATCTAAACGATGCACCAATTGTGGGTTCTCGAAGCGCGCGATTAAGGCCTTAGCATAAGCCGGTGCTTGACCTTTTACCGACGCCGGCAAAGTGTTCCCAGCCTCGGTCATTAACTGTTCGACAAGATCACGTAAATCAGGATCAGTCACCGCCTCATGCACATAGGTAAATCCACATGCCAAGCCAGCATAAGCCAACAAGGAGTGCGCACCGTTTAGCATCCTTAGTTTGCGCAACTCATGAGGTGCCACATCGGTCACAAATTGCACACCAGGCCAATCAGGACGCGGTCCGGCGAAATCATCTTCGATAACCCATTCACGAAATGCCTCAGTGGGTACGGCCATGATGTCGCCACTCATTTTGCGTACGCTGTCCGTAGTCGCAGGCGTGATCCGGTCAACCATTGAGTTCGGGAAACGCGTGCTATCCCAATGGATGATCAGACCCGCAGCCTGCGCAAACCTCGCCACCGCAGCCTGTAGCACATCTCCATTCTCAATCCTGTTGTCACAGCTCATCACAGTTACGGGGCGCGTTCGCCCAGCCAACCCATAAGCTAAAAAGCCAATCAAAGTGCGTGGTCCATGCCCCGCAAGATCAGATGCAATCGCAGGGTCGTTCAAATCAAGAACCCCCTTTGCATCTAGATGATACCCCTTTTCAGTCACCGTAGCCGAGATGATTTTCGCCTCCGCCATCGCTTCAAGCACGGCTTGTGGATCTTCAGCAGCGACCAGAACATCACGCAAGATATCGATCTTTTTGATGCCCATCTCCTGCACACAAAGCACATAATTGTACCCTTGTTCAACAAGCCCATCACGGATAGCCGTAGAGCGGAGACTGACCCCGGTCACATCCCAGCCACCAGCATCAGCAGTGTAATCCAGCAAATGCGCACGGGCGAAACTACCTAAGCCAAAATGCAGGATATGCTCCATCTAATGTCCCAACCCATATGCATCCCGCGCCAGATCGGCGGCCAACAAACGCGCCAAATGTTCAGCATCACTGCGACCAAAATAGTTCTTTTCCATCTGACCCGCTAAATGCGTGGCAACGCCACGCCGCCACAAGTCATGTCGTGCAGGGATCGATAGAAACGCACGGGTGTCGTCGTTGAAACCCGCTAAATTATAATAACCTGCTGTTTCGACCACTTGATCAAAAAACCGTGCGATGCCCGCCGGACTATCGTAAAACCACCACGGTGGTCCGATGCGCAAACAAGGCCAGTGGCCCGCCATCGGAGCGAGTTCGCGAGCGTAGGTCGTCTCGTCCAGTGTGAAGAGTAGGATACGCAAATCGGGGTTGTTGCCAACACGGTTCAGCAAGGCCTCAAGCCCACGCACCCAATCTGTTGCAACGGGCATATCGGCCCCCATGTCACGACCAAGGGCATCACACAGGGCCACATTTGTGTTGCGTTTACTGCCAGCGTGGATTTGCATGGTCAATCCATCCTCAACCGACATCTGCGCCATTTCGATCAACATATGCCCATAGAACCGTTGTGCATCATCGACGCTACAGGTTCCCTTTAACAACTTTTGATAGATTTCATCGGAATTTTCCAACCATTCGGTATGCACAACTTCGATAGCATGATCCGTCGACGTCGCTCCCATCGCAATAAAATACGCTCGGCGTTGACGCAGTGCTTCAAGATATCCTGCATAGCTGCCAAGATCAGCACCCTCTATCTCGGCTAATTCAGCTAGGTTTTTGATGAATTCTGGATCATTCGCATCTAGCACACCATCCGGCCTGAAGGTGGGCAATACCCGCCCACTCCACCCACTGCCTTTAATCGTCTTATGGTGGCCAAGATCATCGAGTGCCGAATCCGTTGTCACAAGCACCTCAATGTTAAAGCTGTCAAACAAGGCGCGTGGACGATGATCGTCTTGCGCAAGTTTTTTGGCGATTTGATCATAGATCATATTTGCTGTTTCTGCTGAAAGCGGGTGTTTTATTTCAAGGGTTTCATGCAAGATATAATTTATCCAAACTCTGCTTGGAGTGCCCAAAAACAGGTGCCAATGGCTTGCAAAAATACGGAAGACCTCTCGCGGGTCAGCATCGCAACCCGAAGGGCCTACACCAAGTTCAGATAAGGAAATACCCTGTGAATGGAGCATACGAAAAACGTAATGGTCGGGCGTCACCAAGAGCGCGGCCGGGTTGGCAAATTTCTCGTTGGTGGAAAACCACGCTGGATCACAGTGCCCATGCGGCGAAACAATGGGTTGGTCTTTGATGCCTTGATATAAGGCCTCGCTCACACCGTTCATGTGTCTCTCCATTTTGACTTTCCTTTGTGCTCCTATTCTTTTTGAAGCTTGCATCTTGGCCCAGCAAAGCACCAGTATAAAATATAAGCACCTCGGGGCAACTTGACCCACACAGCGGTCAATCGTTTGGTAAAGGAGAATGTTGATGAAGCAATGCTGGCGTTGGTTTGGCCCTGAAGATCCCATTGAATTACGTGACCTGCATCAGGTCGGTGTGCAGGGAATTGTGACCAGTCTACACAATTTTGCGCCAGGAGAAATATGGGATCGCCAAAGCATCCAACACCGGCAATCCCTACTGAAATCTGAAGGTTACACATGGGATGTAGTTGAAAGTTTGCCTGTATCAGAGGCTATCAAAACTCAAAGTGCTGACATGATCGCTCATATCACTGCCTACAAAACCAGTTTGCGCGCTCTAGCTGCCCAAGGCATTGAAGTGATCTGCTATAACTTCATGCCGATCCTCGATTGGACCCGCACATCACTACGTGCACGTCAATCACATGGTGGGGCAGCTATGATGTTTGATTTGGTGAAATTCGCAGTCTTTGATCTGCATATTCTAGAACGTCGGGACGCTGCGAGTGAGTATAGCGAAGTTGTCATCGCCAAGGCAAAAGCCCACTTTGACCAGATGACTACTGATGAGAAAGCGATGCTGCAGCATAACATTACTGCCGGACTACCTGGTGCAAATGACCATTGGAGCATCACCGATGTGCAGGAGTTACTACATAGTTACGCAGACATCACAGCAGAGCGTTTGCAGGCAAATCTAATCGACTTCCTGAGCGAAATTACACCGCTGGCACAAGACCTTGGCCTGCGTTTATGCTGTCATCCAGATGATCCTCCTTTTGCGCTGTTAGGCTTGCCTCGTGTGATGTCGAACACCAATGACTATGAAAAGGTGCTGAGCGCCGTTGACCTGTCAGCGAATGGAGCGACACTGTGCACTGGATCATTGGGAGTCGCGGCTGTTTTCGATGGTCCTGAATTCGTAAAACAGCACGGCCCGCGCATTCACTTCGCCCATCTTCGAAACACCAAGAGGATTGCAGGAACCGATCCTCAAAAACCCGATTTCTATGAAGCGCCGCATTTAGAAGGCGACACGGACATGGTGGGCACAGTTCGGGCCTTGATGGCAGAGCAGTCAAGGCGGAAGACTGAGGGGCGAGGTGATTGGCAAATCCCTATGCGACCCGATCACGGTCAAGAGTTGTTGAGCGATCTTGGTGGGCACAGCACGCCTGGCTATCCGTTGATAGGGCGGATGCGGGGGCTTGCTGAGTTGCGCGGCATCATAGCGGCCTGCACATGACGACATGTCAAAGCACGTTCGCAGCCTCTAGTTTTACCCAGTCGAATGTAACCCCTGTCCCCACCACATCGGGTGCAACGGCGAGGTGGTTTTCGACAACCAAAGGTCGGATGGTATAGTGGTCAATCGGAAACGAATGTGCCTCAATCCAACCAGCATTTTGTTGTCCCGACACAAGGCTCACATGTAACTCTTGCATCCCGTGACTACAGATCGGGATACCCGCCACATGCGCACGCTCCGCAACCTGTAAAAAACCCGTGATCCCACCACAATTAGATGCGTCTGGCTGGATAAAACTAAGCTTAGATTGTGCAAAGGCGTATTCGAATTCGTGAACTGTATGAAGGTTTTCACCCATGGCGAGCGGCATGCCAGTGGCGTCAGAAATTTGACCATATCCAATGTAATCATCAGGGATAGTAGGCTCTTCGAACCAGAGCAAATCGAAGCGTTTAAATGCCTTGGCGGCTACAATCGCCTGCTCAACGCTCATCGAATAGTTGGCATCTACCATGAGGGCGATGTCAGGTCCAATGAGGTCGCGCACCGCTTTGATCCGCGCGATGTCTTCTTTAAGAGTTGGTTGTCCAACCTTGATTTTTACCCCATTAAAACCGCTATCGAGGTAGCCTTGAATGTGGCGCAAAAGTTTCGGCAAATCAAAGCCCAGATCGATACCACCGCCATAAACCTTGCATGTTTTTGCAGCCCCACCCACCATTTTCCACAACGGTTGGCGGAGACGTCTACCACGCAGATCCCAAAGCGCAATATCAACTGCTGAGATGGCAAAAGAAGCGATGCCCCCACGGGCCACATAATGCACATGCCACTGCATTGCCTCGTAGAGTACTTCAATGTCATCAGCATCCTTGCCCACAAGGAACGGCACCAGATCGTGCTCGATCATCGCCTTAATCGAGTGCCCTCCCTTGCCACCCGTGTAGGTGTAGCCAGTACCAGATGAACCGTCCGCAAGCCGGACCGTCGCAGTGATGAGTTCAAATAAATTATGGTCGCCATGTTTAGCATCGACGAGGACCTCCGCCAGCGGGATATGGAACAGGCGGACTTCTATGGAGACGATGGTGTTAATATATTTACCCTTAAGTTCCTGCTTCTAAAAAGACTTTATTTTAACCTTAAAAATCAGCCAGCTCAAAGTAGTTTGCATTTGTCTCAGTTATGAGCTTGATCGTTGCATCCAATCTCGACAAATGGAACATACCAACTTCAACAGCAAGGTCTGCATCATTTGCCGTTATCGCATTTGCAATACGCTGGTGATCCTTCAAAAGTTCTGGCAATCGCTGCTCTTTAGACAAAGCAAGCCGACACAGGCGATCTACCTTTGTTTTCTCAGTCATAATGACGTCAAACGCAAAATCAGCTTTGGCAATCTCACAGATCACTTTGTGAAAATCATAATCCAACGTACCAAAACTTTCCACGTCGCACGCTTCTACAACTTTTAATTGAGACCCAAGCGCAGCATCCAAACGTGCTGCACCATCCGCATCACACTCAACACAGGCACGGCGCAAAACCTCCATTTCAATCGCGGCCCTGACAAAGCGCGACTTTTCAATTTCACGCATCGAAAACCTTTTAACTTCAGTCGCACGCTGCGGCCGAATCAAGAGAAGGTCTAGATTCTCAAGACGGCTAAATGCATCACGCACAGGTTGCCGCGAAATACCAAAACGCGCAGCAATATCAGCTTCTGAAATCTTGTCCCCAGGCAGCAATCCAAGAGAAATAATTTGGACGTGTAGATAGGCAAAAACATCATCAACACTGGTCCGTCGTTTAGTCACGCGGCTTACATCAGCCATATCTTCATCTCTCCATAAGAAGGTAACTACACATGCTTTAACTTGGGGCAAAATACACCAAAATACCACCACTGTCATAGCTGCTCTCACCCTACATTGGGGGACACAAATAAGGATAGGGGCTCTGAAGCCATCTGCCACTTAATAGGCTAGTTTACGCGGACGACGCTACAAACTGGTGTTGCTCCGTGCCTGCGAGGATAACTCATTCATCATAGGTTCCAATGTGGATTTAAGAAGGGTTAGGTTATTCAATTAACGACCAACAAAAAGATATGACATGTTAGGCTTTCCAAGCTTTGCAGCACGCGCAAAAGGAGCGATTGGTACGTTGTAAAATCACCCACATGTGCAACCAAACTATATTCAATAAGATCGATTTCTGTTTGCAGGGCGGGGGCAATACGAAGAGTGAGATTGGACTAGATTATAGCTTTGTTGTTTTAAGAAAAGTGGAATATGACTATTGTTGTCTTAAACCTGTTACGTTGGTCGATCACCTCACACAGCGTTACAATGATTTTTATGGACTTAGATTATGAAAATCCTGTCGATCGGTGAATGTATGGCGGAACTATCGCCCCAAAAACAGGCTGGAGATTTTCACCTTGGCTTTGCTGGAGATACTTTTAACACCGTCTGGTACTTGCGCCGTCTTAATCCAGATATCACGATTTCCTATTATACAGGATTGGGAACAGACGCGATCTCGGAGCAGATGCGTGCGATGATTAAAGACAACGGTATCGACGATCAATACGCCGTAGTGGTGCCAGGCAGAACTGTTGGCCTTTACCTGATTTCACTTAAAAATGGAGAGCGCAATTTCTCCTATTGGCGTGGGCAATCTGCCGCGCGCAGTTTGGCTTCAGACCCAAAAGTTCTCAGCCGCGCAATAGACGAACACGATTTAATATATTTTTCAGGTATCACACTAGGAATTCTGGATGCGACAGGGCGAGAAACGCTTTTGGCTGCATTGCAGGCGGGGCGTAACGCGGGCAAGACAATAGTGTTTGATCCAAACCTGCGGCCACTATTGTGGGAAGACACTGCCACCATGCGAGATGTGACGACAGCCGGAGCAGGTGTGTCAGATATAGTTTTACCATCCTTTGAGGACGAGGCGGTGTGGTTCAAAGATGCCAACCCCAAAGGCACCACGCAGCGCTATCTTTCTGCAGGGGCCACCACAGTTATTGTTAAGAATGGCCCCAATCCGATTTATTACTTTAGCCCACAAGGTGAAGGCACAATTTCTGTACCAACCATTACAGAAGTGATAGATACTACTGCGGCGGGTGACAGCTTCAATGCTGCAATCCTTTCCGGATTGAATGAACGCACTTCTTTGGCCCAAAGCATTACCGCTGGATGCAGATTGTCTGGCTCAGTTGTCCAAGCGCGTGGTGCATTGGTTACCGTCTAACCAAAATTAAATGTCCTCAATTTTGGTTGGGAATTTACTAGCAAGATTAAGAGAGCCAAACATTTTCTTTTGGTCCTATCTGGTATACTAGTTTTACACAAGTTAAGATAATGCGTGTTAAGGTCGTCTACCACTAGGAATAAAGAATGAAAAATCCTGTCATCGGTTTCATAGGTCTTGGCCTTATGGGCCTCAAAATGGTAGAATGTCTGCAAAGCAATGGGATTAAGCCTATCGTTATGGGTCGAAAGAAAGACATTCTCGATTCTGTTGTTGTTAAGGGTGCTACAGTTGCTGCAACAGGCAAAGAACTTGCCGAGAAGTGTGCCATTATTATGATATGCGTGACGACCTCAGATGTTGTCGAAGAACTAATTTATGGCGACGATGGCATTCTTTCTGGCGTCAAAGAAGGCGCTGTAGTGATCGATTTTGGAACTTCTATTCCCGCCTCTACAAAAAAAATTGGTGCTAATCTTGCTGCGAAAGGTGCTGGCATGATCGACGCACCCCTTGGCCGCACACCTGCGCACGCGAAAGATGGGATGCTAAACATTATGGCTGCTGGCGATAAAGAAAATTTTGAAAAAGTAGAGCCAACTTTGAACATCCTTGGCGAGAATATCTTTTACCTCGGAGCTCTTGGTGCAGGACATACGACCAAACTGATCAATAACTTTATGGGCATGACCAGTGTTAGCTCGATGAGCCAAGCCTTCGCAGTGGCGGAACTTGCTGGTGTTGATCGTAATAAACTTTATGATATAATGTCCATGGGCCCCTCAAACTCACCCTTCATGGCGTTTGCCAAGAACTACGCTGTCGACGGCGTCAGCGATTTGAGGTTCTCAATTGCAAATGCCAATAAAGACATCAGTTATTTCTTGGAGATGGCCGAAGGTTTGGGGACACGTTCCGAAATAGCAGAGGGGACATCGAAAAACCTTAAGGCAGCGGTTGACGCTGGCATGGGTCAAGGCAACGTACCAGAAATATTCGATTACTTTCTGGAACTAAAAAAGTAAAAAGGGCCTTTAGCCCTTCTCAAAAGCGACCATGCCTGCCTCAGCGACCAATAGGTCTTGCGCAGGCGTACCGGAGCTAACACCAATCGCGCCGATGACTTTTCCGGCTACAACAACTGGCAAGCCACCAGCAATAACGATAATGCGTCCCCCTACCGTGGATGTAAGCCCAAACACAGGGTTTCCGGGCAAGCTTGCTTCAGCCAGGTCATGTGTCGCCTTGCGTGTTCCCGCGGCGGTATAGCTTTTGTCGATTGCTATTGTGATGCTAGGGATCTTGCCACCCTCCATCCGCATAAACGCCAGCAAATTACAGCTTTCGTCAGTTATAGCGATGCACATGGCTACACCCATTTCTTTTGCCTTTGCCTGAGCACCTTCCAAAATTCTAGCGATGTCAGCATCGTCTAATCTATAGATTTTAAGCATCGAAAAATTCCTGTTCTAATATTTACCTGCACCCAAACGATACTCCAGAAAAAGTGACGCATAACACAATTTCTACTAGATTATCCCACTAGTATACTAGTAAAATAATTTTGAGGCGTCATGAAAAATTCATTTTAAAACCAAGTTGGAGATTAACATGCCCACACCAAAACCCGTCCCAGGCAGCATCCTAACCCCCATGACATTTGCGCGTGTAAATGGCGGTAAAATAACTGTTGGTGGTCCTAAAAAAAACTGGACCCTTCTGATTGTCTATCGTGGAAATCATTGTCCACGTTGTAAAAAATACCTCAACATCCTAAACAACATGCGATGCGATTGGAACAATGCTGGTTTCGACATAGTGGTTGTGTCAGCCGACTCGTCGAAAAAAGCGCTGGCTGATCTGACTGAATTCGGATGGGGCTTTAATCTATGCTATGGCTTAACCGAAGAGCAAATGGCAACGCTTGGCGTTTATGTTACAGACCCATTGTCCCCCGAAGAAGCTGATGGCCGTTTTGCCGAGCCAGGCACTTTTATTCTGCGCGAAGATGGTAGCCAAATTATTGTCTCACTTTCCAATGGTCCAGCAGTCCGTCCTGAGCTAACAGAATTATTGGACGGTATGATCTTTAACAAAAACAATGACCGCCCCCACCGTGGAACTGTCTAAGAATAAGTGAAAATATGCAGTGACTTATGAATAGAATAATAGACCTGAAAGACTCGAAATTATGAAAAATATTTCTGCAAATCGCCAGCCTTTGATACCGGTGTATGTATCTAAGCACTCTTACCTCCAGACAATTTCAAATCTTACACAAGGATAATTTATGTGAACTAACTGGAATGGTTACAAAGGTGGAAGTGATTAAAAACTCATCCCATCCTGAATGGCGCGCAACTCGAAGTTGAAAATAAGTAAGCTCAAAACCGCATTATTCGTTATGGCCGATAGCATTTTAAATTTAATATTCACATCATTTGGATAGCGCTTTAATAATAGGCTCAAACAGATCTAAAAAACATCTGAAGTCGAGGGAAACCCGTTTTAGCAATTAAAAGAGTTAACTCGGCAAAAATTAAATCAATCAAAGCTTTCAGCAGTGTTAGTGGCTGTTAGCAAACCTAAATTTTGGATTTTTCAAACCTCACAACGCTTTCGCATGACACTGACTGGTAGCGAAAGACATTTAGAAAGTTCCCAAAACGTCCTGAGCAAGTTTGAAGCCACTGGTGAAAGCCGATTCAACCCGACCCTGGATGACCCAATCCCCGCACACCCCAATGCATTTAGACTGGTCAATAAAATGCGTCAAATCACCATGTTTTTTTGTGTTTGCATACATCCACTGATGAATACCTTTGTGATCAGCCTTGGTAACATCATGTCCAATTGTCTGACTGATTTGAGAGCATAAATAATTCAGCGCCTCTCCTCGCTCGATGTTAGAATTTGCAACAGCCCAGTTATTTGTTGAGTGAGCCAACATCGAGAATGGTCCTTCGCGACCTGGCTTAGAACTATTAATAGAAATCCAACTTATATCGCTGCTACGAACTAATGCAGCATCAAATTCAATTGGCAGTGGTTCCAAAAACCCAAGCATTACAGAGAAACATCCATCCATCTTAATTTTTGAAATATTCTCACGCAAAGGTATGCTCGACGGCAATATATCAGCTGCTTGTGCTCCAGGGATTGCTAATAAAACCCAGTCAAAAAAACCCAAACTTTCGGAATTTTCTGTAAGTAAACACCATTGTTCCCCTACTTTTTTAATAGATTGAATGCGAATCTTGAGATTTACTTTAAGATTTTTGCTTAAGAATTTTCCAACCGTGTTCATAGTTGGTTCACCAACGTAATGCGGATAACTATCAGCCCAATTGCGCGACTGAACAATGTTTGTGTTTTCGATTTCCACAAAGCGAGCATCCCAGGGTTTAAGGATGCCACTCTTAATCATTGGAGCAATGAAGGTTTTAAATTCATTAGTTTTAGCTCCAAAAAACTGAGTTCCATGGTCAAACGAATATGGGTCAGAACGTCTAGTCGCCATCCTTCCAGAAACACTACCTGATTTTTCAAATATCGTGACTTCAGCATAATCCTTTAGAAAGCGTGCGGCCGTTAAACCTGCCATGCCAGCCCCAATGATTGCGATTTTGGTCATGTTTTTTTCACCCAGTAAGACTTGTTGAACAGATAGCCAGATTGAGGGGTAAATTGTTCCCCAGACTAGACGAGTAACAGAGGCAAGACTGAGGATTCACAAACAAAGCTTAGCATTTCCTCCGTATACGCACTCTCTGTTGTTAAACGCAAAAGGCCGCCGGTTTCCCGGCGGCCTTTCGTTTATCAGTCAGCAGGGGCGAGCCCTGCCAAAGGCTTATGCCGTGATTTTAGAAACCACGCCCGCGCCTACTGTGCGGCCACCTTCGCGGATCGCAAAGCGCAAGCCTTGTTCCATCGCAACTGGTGCAATCAGTTCAACGTTGAACTTCAAGTTGTCGCCCGGCATGACCATTTCTGTGCCCTCTGGCAAAGTAACAGTGCCCGTAACGTCAGTTGTACGGAAGTAGAACTGTGGACGGTAGTTCGCGAAGAATGGTGTGTGACGACCACCCTCATCTTTAGTCAAGATGTATGCCTCAGCTTCGAAACCCGTGTGTGGGTTAACTGACTTAGGCTTACAAAGAACCTGACCACGCTCAACACCTTCACGGTCGATACCGCGAAGAAGTACACCAACGTTATCGCCAGCTTCACCACGGTCCAACAACTTGCGGAACATTTCAACACCAGTACAAGTCGTTTTTGCAGTATCACGGATACCAACGATTTCGATCTCTTCACCAACGTTGATAACGCCACGCTCAATGCGGCCCGTTACAACTGTACCACGGCCAGAAATTGAGAATACGTCTTCCACAGGCATCAAGAACGGCTGGTCGATCGCACGCTCAGGAGTTGGGATAAACGTATCAACCGCTTCCATAAGTTTGCGGATCGAGTTTTCACCGATTTCTGGGTCGCGCCCTTCCATGGCTGCCAAAGCAGAACCAGGAATTACAGGGATGTCATCGCCAGGATACTCGTAAGAAGACAACAACTCACGGATTTCCATTTCAACCAATTCCAACAACTCATCGTCGTCTACTTGGTCAACTTTATTCATGTAAACAACCATGTGCGGGATGCCAACTTGGCGACCCAACAAGATGTGCTCACGTGTTTGTGGCATTGGGCCATCGGCCGCGTTAACAACCAAGATCGCACCATCCATTTGAGCAGCACCAGTGATCATGTTTTTCACATAGTCGGCGTGGCCTGGGCAATCAACGTGGGCGTAGTGACGTGCTTCAGTTTCATACTCAACGTGGGCAGTAGAGATCGTGATACCACGTGCTTTCTCTTCTGGCGCGCCATCAATTTGGTCATACGCTTGGAAGTCACCAAAATATTTAGTGATCGCAGCTGTCAGTGTAGTCTTACCGTGGTCAACGTGGCCAATTGTGCCAATGTTAACGTGCGGTTTATTGCGTTCGAACTTTTCCTTAGCCATGAGAGGCCTCCTTTGGTTGAGGGATCGTTGTTGACCCACGTAATTTACGCGCCAACTATTGCCATTTCACATATAAATCAAGCACCAGTTATAAGAACTGCGGCGTATCGCCCAAAGGCGTTGCAATTTAGGTTGCCTTACGTCCCCTATTCACCTGCAAACCAGCCTTGTTCAGTCTTCTGATTGCTCAAATAACGTTCAATCGCTTTGGACGTATTTTGGCTTAAGTTCTTCAGCTGCTCTTCTGCTGTCTTGGTATATCCAGAGCCAAGAAGAGGCCCTTGATCAAGTGATTCAAGCACGGTGATCTGATGCGGTTTCTTGTTCATCTTCGCTTTCGCAGCATTGTCCCAAACAGTCACGTTGATGATCATGATCGATTTGGGTGCCAGCACGATCGGGACCCCCGGTGCCGCAAGAACATAGCCCTCAACGCTCACACCAAAGTGGTACAGCTTTTCGCCATCGTAGCGATCAAACCGTTCAGCGATCGCAGTTTGCAAAGCAGTTGTCAGCTCTTCTTTGCTCGCATTGCGGCTTAGCGGACCTTTTTGAACTTTAGGTGCTACAACAATATTGTGGCCCAGTCTGAAATCACCCAGTGGCGCGGGCGCCTCTTGCAAATCTGCGACTCCGTTACAGGCCGCAACGCTCAACATCAATAAACCGCCAAAAATTATACGGAGCATATCAATCCTCCCCAAAGGTTTCGCACTGCGATACAGTAGCAAGCCCATGCACGCAATTGGCGACAAAGATTGCCATCCGCCCTGCGGCACATATATCATCCTTATAATCGTGGAGTATGAGTATGCCAGACACCACCCACCCAGCCGCAAATCCCGTATCCGTGCCATTGGTTAATGAACCATGGGGGATCTTCAAAAGCCTAAGTGTTGCACGCAAAAACCTGCTGCGTATCTTGCCACAGATTGCGACCAAACAGGCGATGGTATCAGGCAAAACAGGCAAGCGTTGGCACATGGTTATGGACCCTGGTGCGATACGCGAAATCTTGCTTGATCGGGTGAATGACTACCCAAAATCTGACGTCACCAAAAACCTGCTGAAACCCGCCATTGGGGAATCACTGTTCGTGGCCGAAGGTGCGCATTGGCGCTGGCAACGCCGCGCCGCCGCCCCGGTGTTTACCCACCGCAACATGATGAACCTTGCCCCTATCATGACCTCTGCCGCGGAACGGGCAGCCAAGCGCATTGCAGACGCAGGCCCACGCGGTATCGATATGCTAGACGAAATGGTCACCACCACATTTGACGTCATCGCGGATGTGACATTTTCAGGCGGCGATACGTTTGATCGTGACGGCGTGCACAATGCCATTGATGACTACATCTCTGAGGCAGGAAAAATTTCACTGTTCGATATCCTAGGGGCACCAGATTGGATGCCGCGCCCCGGGCGGATCCGGTCTGGCAAGGCCATGAAAGAGATGAAGGCAATGGCGGATAAGGCGATCGTTGATCGCGCCACACGCGGGCATGAGGGCGTGCCCGACCTGTTAGATTTGCTGCTGGCGGGCGTTGATCCTGAAACAAAACGCAAAATGAACACAGCCGAACTGCGTGACAACCTGCTTACCTTTATCGTAGCGGGGCATGAAACAACGGCCCTCACATTGGCATGGTCAATGTATCTAATGGCCTTTGACCAAGACGTCCAAATACGTGCGCGCCAAGAGGCTCAAGATGTATTGCAAGGGCGCGCCGCCACAGGTGACGATGTCGCCAACCTGCCCTTCATCCGCCAGATCATCGACGAAGCACTGCGGCTCTATCCACCTGCGGGGATCATTTCGCGCACGGCGCAGAAAAGCGACACGCTATGTGATCGTGAAATCTTAGTGGGCGATACAGTTATTGTGCCAATCTATGCGCTGCACCGAAACGAACTGTTGTGGGATGACCCTGACAGCTTTCGCCCAGAGCGTTTTGAAGATCGCAAAGCCGTGCCTCGCTACGCCTACCTGCCCTTTGGGGACGGACCACGCATTTGCATCGGCGCATCCTTCGCATTGCAAGAAGCAGTGATCATTCTAGCAACACTTCTGTCCAAGTTCAAATTCACTCCCATCAAGGGACGCGAACCAGAACCCGTTATGATTTTGACACTGCGGCCAGAAGGCGGAGTTTGGTTAACGGCGGAACCTGTTTAGGAGCAGAGAATAACCCATGTGCGGATGCGGAAATTTTTGCTAAATTTCAGTGTAAGCGAAACCCAATGTCGGCTTCTAGCCCAGAGTTATGTCAAGAACGCCTAAAGAAAAGACTACCGCCCGCTTCAAATTTCATTTCCCAAGTTTGTCCGCTCGCCGCAAATACGTCTTTGAAGCCCTGAATGTTTGAGCGTTCGTCAACTATGAGAACCCAACCTCCATAAGGTACTACCTCTATGACGCGGGCGAGTACGTCATGTCGTTCCTTTTCTGGCAACATGTGCAGGGTTCGGTCGATGAGGAGGACATCAAACTGCCCCTCAGGATCGAATGTTGAAATATCGGCTACAACACCCTCAATAGCCAATTTTTCCTTGTTAGCAGCTATAATTAAGTCGTTAATTCCGTTTGGCGAAAGATCGACGCCAACTACGCTGTGCCCCTGACGTGCAATGAAAAATGCATCTCGACCCTGTCCGCACCCAACATCCAAAACCCGTAGAGCCTCAGATGTGTTTCGTTTGAATAATTCGACAAGCACTTGAGTGGGTGCACCCAACGCCTGCGAAGTTGCTCCATAAAGTTTGTCATAATCATAAACCATTTGGAGTACTTACAAGCGCATCCACCTAATGGCTTAGTGAAATTTTCTTTAATGGTAGAAATGTCCGCGGTGCTGACACTCAATCACAAATCGCCTTCAGCGCGCCCCACTCATCATCATCCAGCACCGGCAACGTCGTCCCCTGCCCTTTGGCAAACTCTGTAGCCAAGTCAGCACGTTCTTGGGTGTCTGGGTGGCTGGACAGATAGATTGGCAAATCTGGCATCTCATCCTCTAGCCCGTCCAGGCTGCCAAAGAAGTCAGCCATGCCAACTGTGCTAACGTTCGCAGCCTCCAGCATGTTGTGTGCAAATGTATCGGCTTCAGCTTCGGCTTCACGGGTGTAGGATGCGTTCAATGTATATTCAGCGATAACGACAGCGGCTGTTCCCCCTGCAAAATCACCAAATACCATAGACAATAGACCGGCAGAGCCAGCGGCCCGTAACGCCCCGCGCGTTGCATCGCGCGATTCCACGTGGCCGATCTCATGCGCTAAGACGGCGGCCACTTCATCAGGGCTTATGGCTTGTTCTATCAAACCCTCGGCAAAAACGATCTGCCCACCCGGAGCTGCGAATGCGTTGACCATATCATGGCGCATGACCAATACATTCAATTCATAGTCCGTTGGTAGTGCCTCTGTCAGGCGCGCAACCATCTTGGCCAATGCCGCGTCACCCTCTGGAGTTGAGCACACCAATTCGCCAGCGGTACTGCCACCAAAGAACCGTTCCATTTGCCGTACAACAGCTTTGCCATAGGCAACTTCACGTTTGATCGGAATGATATAGGCCAAGGTGTTGGCCATTGCCGGCAAGACAACAAAGATCATCATTACAATCGCCCCAACGGCCATGCCGATCCGCGTTACAATTTTACGTGCAGACCCTTCGGGTAAATCCCGTTTGCTCAAATCAGGGCATAGCATTTGGATATCTGCGATCAGCTGCAGATCATCGACAGTAAGACGCGCCTCTTCGATCAAGGCGCTGTCGATCGCTGTGTCGGCACGCAGGGACAGAACAATCTGATCCGTGCGCGCCTGATCTGCCAAAGCACGTAAGTCCTTTAGCGGCCAGCGTAGCAATCCATTCGGCAACTCAGGATGCGAAAGCCGCAAGAACTCGCTGTGTTCAAGCGATGCATCCACGTCCATACGTCGGCCCGTTGCACCGACGAAATACCAACACGATACCGACGTCATAACGACACCTCATTCAGCATCAAATTGCACCGCCAATATCAAGCGCATCGGCAAAGCCGTCTGCATCTGCACCGGCGTCTGCACTGCGCTGCTGGATCGCATCAAGATGCTCTGCGCCAGACAATACGATGTTATCAACTACATGCGCGATGATCGGCTGGATGATCCAGATAAACGACAATGCGCTCAGCAAAAGAAGGAAGCCGATATAGGCCACAAAGCCAATAATGCCCAATACACCGCCAACAACACCCATCAAATCCGACGAATTCTGAAAGTTCACTGAGTTAAGTAAAACCGCACCGACGCCCGCAAAGACAAGACCAATAACCGCAGCAACAAGTGCAATCAGCAGCGTTCCCTTGATAGCCGACCCTACAACTTTATCAGTTTGCACATCACTATAAAAACCGATTTGACCGTTCAGAAGTTTGTTTTCAGTCAGGTAGTTAAGCGCGAAGATGCGGTAATAGACACTGCCAAAAATCAGCCAGATGTAGCCAACGATACCGAGGAGAAAGGCCAACCGAAAAGCTTCAAGTGTTGCCGCAACTACGCTAGCACCGATGAGAATCAAAATACCCAGTCCAATATGCTTCAATCCTGGATACAGGCTTTGCCAGCGACCATTTTGCACGAATTGCGCATCTCCAAACCATGTGCAATCCGCCATATATTTCTCTAAATAGAACGTCTGCCTTGGGACCATTAGCCCAAGAGTGATGATGGTCAAAAAGCTGTGCGCAATAGAACGCCATACAAAGCCCCAAGCCGCGCTGTCCATACCAAAACGGATACCACGCCAGCGCGTACGGGCCATTTTATATCGACGCGCGCGATATTTTGCAAATAATATCAATGGTATAACTGCAAAAAATGAGATGTAGATCGAAGCGATTTGGGCGATTTTTCCTGCCGTTGTTGTTGCATCAGCCATTAAGCTTAGGCCGAAAAACAGCAAGATCATTTGAACAATCCCCAAGTAAATCGCCAGAACAACAATTGCAACTAAGAAGCCCAAAAACTTCTCCAAGCCGGTCCCTGTATACTCAAAGCTATCTTGACCCGCAGCAGTGCCCGACCAAAGGTACTTGCGGATGCGGGTTTTTGCCCAGAACCGATAAATGCCTAACGTAATCAAGGTGAGAAAGCTGGTTTTCATCACCAGCCAGAAAAGTGTTTTTTTGTCGCCGTGATATCTGCCAATCAATTGTTCGCTCATAATACGTCCCTCTTGCGCACGATTAATACACGCGCGTCATTTAAAGATGAGAGTAGGTTACCGTCAGTTAAATCGATTATCCCGCGGAAATCCGCGTGGTGCCATGCGACCAGCGCTTGCGCGTTTTCCCTGCCACTCAGTCAGCTCAGTTTCGGTGCGCGTACGGCCCGCAGGATCAAGCCAACTTAGACCAGCCTCAAGCGTAAAGGTCGTGGCATCAGACAATCCACCATCTTTATATTTTTGCAACCGAACCCCTTTACCACGGCCCATTTCTGGCAATTCGTCCAGTGGGAACACCAGTACTTTGCGGTTCTCACCAACAACAGCGACACTATCACCATAGGTAGGTTTGCAAATCAACGCCTTGGTATCACCGCGCACGTTTAGAACCTGCTTACCACTGCGCGTTTGGGCAACAACATCATCTTCTGGAACAATAAATCCATCACCAGCCGTTGAGGCAACCAACAGTTTGCGGCCCGGTTTGTGGATCATGATATTAAGAATTTCAGCTTCATTCGGCAGATCAACCATCAAACGTAGTGGTTCACCCATTCCGCGCCCACCCGGCAAGGTTGAGGCGCTCAGCGTATAGAAGCGACCATTCGCACCAAAGACCAACAAGCGGTCTGTGGTTTCAGCGTGGAAGATAAATCGTGGGCCGTCGCCATCTTTGAATTTCAATTCGCGGTTCAAGTCGATGTGACCCGTCATAGCACGAATCCAGCCCATTTGACTGCACACAACGGTAATGGGCTCACGGTCAATCATCGCTTCAAGCGGCACATCGGCCACTTCGCCAGCTTCAGCAAATGTCGTCAAGCGTTGGCCACGTGCCACGCCGTCAATGATCCAGCCTTTGCCAAACTGCTTTTTCGTTTCTTTCAGCTGATCGGTAATTTTGGTCCACTGGATGTCTTCGCTGTCTAGCAAATCCTCAAGCCCAGCGCGCTCTTCCATCAAGGCAGATTGCTCACGCAGCAGCTCGATTTCTTCCAAACGGCGCAGGCTGCGCAAACGCATATTGAGAATGGCATCAGCCTGAACTTCAGACAATTCACCACCACTTGGCGCAGGCGAAATATAGTCTTTTTCGTCCATTGCGCGTTTGTGATCTTTAGACCAATCTTCGCGTATCAATGCTGCTTTGGGGTCTTCGTCATAACGGATGATATCAATGACACGGTCCAGATTCAGGAACGCAACTATAAAGCCTTCCAACACTTCAAGACGGTGATCGATCTTTTCCATCCGGTGGGTGGAACGACGGATCAAAACCTCACGGCGGTGATCAAGGAACGCGCGTAGCACTTCCTTCATCGAGCAGACCTTTGGCGTCAGACCATCGATCAAGACGTTCATGTTAAGTGAGAACCGCACTTCAAGATCAGAACTGCGGTACATCATGCCCATCAACACTTCGGGGTCGACGTTCTTAGATCGTGGTTCAAGTACAAGGCGGATATCGTCGGCAGACTCATCGCGTACATCCGCTAGAATTGGAATCTTTTTCAGCTGGATTAGTTCCGCGATCTTCTCGATCAATTTTGATTTTTGAACCTGATACGGAATTTCTGTAATGACGATCTGCCACTGACCACGCCCAAGATCTTCGATCTCGTAACGACACCGCAGACGGAAGCCGCCCTTACCTGTACGGTATGCTGTCGCGATGCTTTCAGGGCTTTCGACAATAATGCCGCCTGTTGGGAAATCAGGCCCCGGAACGTAATTCAACAGCGTATCGTCGCGTACATCAGGCGCTTTGATCATGTGCAAACATGCATCGCAGAGTTCTGAAATATTGTGGGGGGGGATGTTTGTTGCCATCCCGACAGCGATGCCGCTGGAACCATTGGCCAATAGATTTGGGAACTGCGCTGGCAAAACGACGGGCTCAGTCAGTGTACCGTCATAGTTTTCCCGAAAATCAACAGCGTTTTCGTTCAAGCCTTCCAGCATTGCCTCAGCAACAGCCGTCATGCGCGCCTCAGTATAACGTGCAGCCGCGGGGTTATCCCCGTCAATGTTACCAAAGTTGCCTTGGCCGTCTACCAGTGGAAAGCGCACGTTGAAATCTTGGGCCAAGCGGGCCATCGCGTCATAAATCGCGGCATCGCCATGTGGGTGATAGTTGCCCATCACGTCGCCTGAAATCTTAGCCGATTTACGGAAACCACCGTTTGACGCTAACTTCAGCTCGCGCATCGCATAAAGAATACGGCGGTGAACTGGCTTTAGACCATCACGTGCATCGGGCAAGGCACGGTGCATAATCGTAGATAAAGCATAGGTTAAATACCTGTCACCCAGCGCACGGCGCAGAGGTTCGCTTATGTTCATGTTGGGTGTGTCATCAATATCAGCCATATATGCTGTGTACCTATGCATTTTGCAGGGAACAAGCCGCCAATCTTATGCAACTGAATCTTCTTAGCCAATGTCGTTGCATCAAGGACACGTGCTGCGCCAATACGCGGCTTTCCCCCCTACTGCGCGCTCCCTCTTCAGCTATGTGGTGCCGAAATCGAGTCGGCACTAAAAAGGCAGCATGTGATGGGGGTCACGAAATGGGTAAGTTCATCGTAATAGCATTCGCCTTTTAGCTTTGGCTTTTCACGAGCTAAGTGGTGGTGCCGATTTTGACAGCGACGCATCGCGCTCTAGCCACGTTGAGGCAGGACCTATCAAACAAGGCCTACCTAAAGTAACAGATTTCGTTGTGACTGAAGAAACCCCAGAGATCGTTGCGGAAGAGACAGTAACCAATTTGGTTTCAGATGAAAAATTGACTCTACCTTTTCTGATGTTTTTAATTAAAGTCGACATCGAAGTCGCACAGGCCTCTCTGATTATTGAGGTTGAAGACGAAAACAAAAGTTCAATTATTTTATCCAGCCTCATTGAACAACCTGAGGCCATAGGCGCGCTGTCGTCTACGCAAGGTTCTGACGTCTTGGAAGTTCGGACAGTTAAAAGCAACAGCGTAAATATCCGAGGTGGGCCCAGAACTGACTATGACGTTGTAGGTCGCTTGACCCACGGCGCAGAAGTCGAAGTTCTAATTGACGATGGTAACGGCTGGGTCGAAATGCGATCGATGGACGGCGATACATTTGGCTGGATGGCTAATTTTTCACTTAGCAACAAGTGAGCACCCAAGAGCGGCTGGATTGTTCCTCCTAACTTGAATAAGCAAAGACATATGACAAAGCGTACAATTTTAATAACCGGCTGCTCATCAGGAATTGGGCTCGCCGCCGCTATGAAATTACGCGAGGAAGGCTGGCGGGTCTTCGCGTCATGCAAACAACAAGTTGATTGCGACAGCCTCCACACCTTGGGGTTTGACGCCCCTCATATCGATTACACCGATACCAATAGTATTCACCAAGGTTTGAACGAAGTTCTTGAAGCTACAGGGGGCACACTTGATGCCCTATTCAACAACGGTGCCCACGCTATTCCTGGTGCCGTCGAAGACATGCCAACAGATGCATTACGTTCCATCTTTGAAGCCAATTTCTTTGGGTGGCATGAGCTAACCCGTTCACTGCTACCAGTCATGCGAGCCCAAGGGTATGGGCGTATTGTTCAATGTTCATCTGTCTTGGGATTGGTCACAGTGCCCTGGCGGGGTGCCTATAACGCCAGTAAATTTGCCCTCGAAGGGTTAACCGATACATTGCGGATCGAAATGCGCGATACAAACATCAAAATCGTTTTGATCGAACCCGGCCCCATCACTACTAAATTCCGTGAAAATGCGATCCCACACTTTGAACGCTGGATAAATTGGAAAGATGCCGCACGCGCTTCTCAATATAAGACCAAGTTGCTCAGTCGTCTTTATACTTCAAACGGCCCTGATCCGTTCGAGCTGCCGCCAGACGCTGTTGTCGAAAAATTAATCCACGCACTGGAATCCAAACGTCCTCGTGCGCGATATTTTGTCACGACCCCCACTTATGTGATGGCAGCCTTGCGCCGATTGCTGCCAACATGGGCCTTGGATTGGGTGCTGTCGCGCGTCTGAAGGAAAAAGTCTTCGCTTTTGGCACAGCCACAGCTACGTCAAAACATGAATAAAACGAATTGGAGAGCGCCATGCTGAGTGGAACGATGTTTTACGTACTAATAATTGCTGTGCTGGCGGTCATTGTTGCCCTTATGTTTGGCCTTAGTGGCTTGGCACGTGGCAAAGGTTGGGCACATAGCAATTCAAACAAACTGATGCGTGGGCGGATCATCCTACAGGCTGTTGCCGTAGTTTTGATCCTGATTTTTGCCTACCTAAAACGCAACGGAGGGTAACCCCATGGTCGTTCTAAATAAGATTTATACAAAAACTGGCGATGCTGGCGAAACAGCTTTGGGTAATGGCGCACGTGTTGCGAAACACTCAATGCGCGTTACGGCTTATGGCACGTCTGATGAATTAAACTGTTTTGTAGGCGTTGCCCGCCTGACCGCAGAAGGTGCTGTTGATGAGGCCCTTAGCCGCATTCAAAATGACTTGTTCGATCTGGGCGCAGACATGTGCAACCCAAACATGGAAAACGATACTGAGGCTGAATACCCACCGCTTCGCGTCGCAGATGCACAGGTGAAACGCCTTGAGGTCGAAATCGACGCCATGACCAACGTTCTAGAGCCACTGCGCAGCTTCATATTGCCAGGCGGTTCCGAATTGGCAGCACAATTGCACGTTTGCCGTACCGTTGCGCGCCGCGCTGAACGCCTTTCTGTTGAGTTGGCAACCATGGAGTCTGTTAACCCAGCCGCCGTGAAATACCTAAATCGTCTTAGCGACTGGTTCTTTGTTGCAGCGCGCATTGCCAATAATGGCGGCAAGGATGACGTGCTATGGGTTCCGGGTGCAAACCGCTAGTTTTAAGGAAACTCCAAAAAATACACTCGACGCGGCGTCCGATAGCGCAAACATGACGATTTTGCACTGTTGTGGATGCCGATGCTTCGCTAAGAAATACTCAAAGTGTTGAACTTATCCAAAAGGGATGAGTCGTATTAAAGGAGAGAGACGCTCATGAAGGTGCTTGTACCTGTCAAACGCGTGATCGATTATAACGTGAAGGTTCGTGTAAAGGCGGACGGTTCCGGTGTTGATCTTGCCAACGTCAAAATGTCGATGAACCCGTTTGACGAAATTTCAGTCGAACAGGCGATCCGCCTCAAAGAAGCAGGTCAAGCGGACGAAGTGATCGCTGTATCTGTTGGTGTCAAACAATCCCAAGAAACGTTACGCACTGCGCTGGCGATGGGTGCTGATCGCGCAATCTTGGTCGTCGCGACTGACGACGTGCACCAAGATATCGAACCATTGGCCGTTGCTAAAATCCTGAAAGCGATCGTAGACGAAGAGCAGCCAGGTTTGGTCCTGTGTGGCAAACAGGCAATCGACAACGACATGAACGCAACCGGCCAAATGCTTTCAGCATTGATGGGTTGGTCGCAGGCGACATTCGCATCCGAAGTCGAAATCTCTGGCGACAAAGCCAAAGTCACGCGCGAAGTTGACGGTGGCCTACAGACTATCGAAGTCAGCATGCCCACTGTTGTGACGGTTGACCTACGTTTGAACGAGCCGCGTTACGCGTCTTTGCCAAATATCATGAAGGCTAAAAAGAAGCCTATGGATGAGAAAACACCAGCAGATTACGGCGTAAACGTGTCTCCGCGTTTGGAAGTTACTGGCACGACCGAACCAGCAACACGTGCGGCAGGTATCAAGGTTGCGTCAGTCGATGAGCTGATCGCGAAACTTAAAGAAGTGGGGACTGTATAATGGCTGTACTTCTTTTAGCTGAAGTTACTGACGGCGAACTGGCTATGGATGCAACAGCAAAGGCTGTAACCGCGGCTGGCGTATTGGGCGACGTAACTATTTTGTGCACTGGTTCAACATGTTCCGCAGCAGCGGCCGAAGCGGCGACTATCACTGGTGTCGCTAAAGTTCTTTGCGCTGAAGACGCAATTTACGGCAAGCGTTTGGCTGAGCCGGTTGCAAATTTGTTGATTTCACTTTCTGGTGATTACGAACACATTGTTGCACCCGCGACGACTGATGCGAAAAACATAATGCCACGTGTTGCAGCCTTATTGGACGTAATGGTGATTTCTGATGCAACTGCGGTTGTTGATGCGAACACCTTTGAGCGCCCAATCTATGCAGGCAACGCGATCCAGACAGTTAAATCTTTGGATGCGAAAAAGGTCATTACCTTCCGTGGTGCAACTTTTGACGCAGCCCCAGTTGGCGGCTCTGCTGCAATTGAAAACATTGCTGCAGCTGCTGACCCAGGCCTATCTTCATGGGTTGAAGACAAGGTAGCGACATCTGATCGTCCAGAACTAACATCTGCGGGTGTTGTTGTTTCTGGTGGTCGTGGCGTTGGATCTGAAGAAGACTTTGCTCTGATCGAGAAACTAGCTGACAAACTGGGTGCTGCTGTCGGCGCATCCCGCGCGGCAGTAGACTCAGGTTATGCACCAAATGATTGGCAAGTTGGTCAAACAGGCAAGGTAGTCGCACCTGAGCTGTATGTTGCGGTTGGTATCTCCGGCGCGATCCAGCACTTGGCTGGCATGAAAGACTCAAAAGTGATCGTAGCAATCAACAAAGACGAAGAAGCGCCAATCTTCCAAGTCGCAGACTACGGATTGGTCGCCGATTTGTTCGACGCCGTTCCAGAGTTGCTAGAAAAACTGTAACGTTCTTCTTTATTGATTTGAAAGGCCCGCAAAATTGCGGGCCTTTTTCATTTGATCAACCTCTTTAGACTTTCCAATAATTCCACAGCAACTTCCTGATGTGCAGCAGGCCCCAATAACTACTGGGCAACAGGTGCCTCCATCGGACTGAAAACCATTCCCTCTGTGCCAAGGGCACAAGATGACGGCAATGCAGTCACCTCAACCAAATCGGTCACCATTGGAGGCAGCTCTTCAATCATCCGCCGCGTCACAAACCATGGGTCTTTTTCGCCCTCAGGTGCGGACACATCATCCGGCCAGAAAACCAAATAAATCAAAGGGTACTTGTTTCAAAACAGGCCCTGACAAACCGTAATTGGTACTTTCGGCCCTAAGCTGACTTTCACCGGCATCAGGAACGCTGCTGTGCGGGTCCCCTAAAGCGTACATAGGTTGGTGGTATTCCGATAAATCAAGGTACGACCATGCAATAGCATATAGGTCGTGCCACCAATGGGGCACTCCGCCCAACAACTCCATTAATCTCAATCGACATTTTTAAGAATTTTGCAAATTTCTTGCATGCAATCCCGCGCAGTAAGTCTTTCGGGTTTGTGTTGGAACATCGTTTCCAAGACAAACTCCAAGTGAGCAAGAGCATATGTGCGGTCGGCTCTGCATGGTTGTGTGCCACATCGCAACCAGTGGCCCTAAATAATGAAAGCCATAGTGGTTGCGGCGTTCTGTACCTGTTCGGGCGATGTGATGGCCTTGAACGCAGAAACCAAGTTTGAATGGATGCGTCGGTTCATCGCCATTTGAAGGCGACTCAAAGATGCATTGTGTTGTGCCTCTACGCAGCGAGATACCCAAGCTCGGATCAATTCCGGAAATGGGTTGGCAATGAACTTTCCGTACGTTTCGGCCCACCCATAAACACCAAATATGGGTCTTTTAAAGGTCGTCTAGGCCCACGGAAAAGCAACTTAGATGTACCATATCGGCACGGCAGATAATCGAGGGCCCCCGCCCCCAGTGCATCATAGGTCATGCGAAACCACTCCTCTTTTCACCCACTAAAAGGTATCGCAGCCAAGCCCTTAAATTCAGATAATATTTTAGGTATATATGTTCACACCTTGCTCTTGGGCCAACCACGGCCCTATGGTGATGGAACGCAGTTAAGGGGCCAAAATGGACATTCAAAAAATTGGAATCATTGGTGCAGGCCAAATGGGCAACGGCATTGCACATGTCATGTCACTCGCTGGTTATGATGTTTTGCTGAACGATGTGAATGAGGATGCGCTTGCGCAGGCGATGGCTCACATCGACAAAAATATGGAACGCCAAGTTAGTCGTGACAAAATCAGTGCTGAAGATAAGGCCGCGGCTATTGGTCGTATCATAACGACCAGCGCATTGCCTGACCTTGGGGAAACAGATTTGGTTATCGAGGCTGCGACTGAAAAGGAAGTTATAAAGCAGGCTATCTTTGACAGTCTCCTGCCACACCTTCAGCCGCACACCATTTTGACGTCTAACACGTCGTCCATCTCTATCACTCGCTTAGCAAGCCGCACGGACCGCCCAGAAAAGTTCATGGGTTTTCACTTTATGAATCCTGTTCCTGTCATGCAGTTGGTGGAACTGATCCGTGGAATCGCAACGGATGTGGAAACATTTGATGCCTGCAAAAAAGTTGTTGATCGGTTGGGGAAAACGGCAGCGTCAGCCGAAGATTTCCCCGCGTTTATCGTAAACCGCATCCTGATGCCAATGATCAACGAGGCCGTCTACACGTTGTACGAGGGTGTAGGGAACGTGGAGTCCATCGACAGTTCAATGCGCTTGGGTGCCAATCACCCAATGGGACCGCTAGAACTGGCTGACTTTATTGGCTTGGACACATGCCTTGCGATCATGAACGTGTTGCATGACGGGCTAGCGGATACAAAATACCGCCCTTGCCCGTTGCTCACAAAATATGTTGAAGCTGGTTGGCTGGGTCGCAAAACCCAACGCGGGTTTTATGACTATCGCGGCGAAACTCCCGTCCCGACAAGATAGCCCTTAGTCTTTTAGGCTAAGCGTATGGCTGCGAAGCCACGCCATAAAACCACGTGGGTCACCTTTCCATGCTGCAATGTCTTCATCAGCGATTGGGTGGCCTACAATGGGTCCTTGTGGCTTGTTCAACGAATGAACAATTTCATGAAGCAGCAAACCTTGGCGCAAAATTGGGGATATTTTATTCGCTATTTGGTATGAGCGACTATTTTGACCAAGGAAGTGTATTGGCACAACTTTAGCGCCAGATCGACGGATCAAAGCAGCGGTAAACACATTCCACTCTTCTTCAATCGCTGGACCAAAGAACGTCTCAGAAGCGGCGACTGAACCTGATGGAAACAAGGCAACTAAGCCACCATTTTTCAGATGTCGCATCGCTTCAGCACGCATTGCTACGCCTTTTTGCAGTGCATCAGGATCGTGCGCGAAAGGCACCGCAATCATATAGCTGCCCGCCACCTCATCAATTGCAGTCAATAAGGAACGGGTCAAAATTCGATAATCAGGACGCACACGGCCAATCAAATCGGCAAAGATCATGCCGTCGACCATCCCATGAGGGTGGTTGGCAACAACGATTACAGGGCCTGATTTAGGAATACGGTCTAATTGCGATTGAAGCGTCGTAAGTTCAATACCCATCACATCCAAAGCGGCACGCCAAAAGGCTTGGCCGCTTGGCGTTTCTTTTTGTTCAAATTTGCGGATGAGACGCAACACCTTGAGCTTGCCAGTAAACGCCTCAATAATGCGGATCAACGTTGCCTTAAACGGATCCCCAAAAGTAGAGGCATACGATAGGCTGCGCCGATCATATTGCCTAAGGTTTGCCGGCTTCGGCTGCACATCAGCAGTAATATCTTGTGCATCTTTTACCAAAGCAATTGATCCCGTTCTTTTTGTGCCCTCAGGCGTCTTCACCGAATTTATCAGCGACTAGAGCAGCGAGTGCGTCAGCCAACAGCTGGGCATCTACGCCTGTAGTTTCAATTTTAATAATACTTCCATTTGACGCTGCCAACATCAAAAGCCCCATTATGCTGTCGCCTGATGCCGACATGCCATCCTTTGACACCTCTGCTTGGGCATCAAACGCCTCAACCACCTCAACCATCTTAGCGGAGGCACGCGCATGGAGGCCTTTTACGTTTACTATAGTTAACGACAACTTGGTCATTTTGTTCTCTCTAGATTTCTTGGCTGACGTTTTGGCTGTCAATATATTTCCGCCCAGCATCCAATGCCGCACTAACAGCATCGGGCAATGGTTTTGCACGTGATTTAGCCAACTTGATCAGCATCGGTAAATTCGCACCATAAAGAATGCGACGTCCTTTGGGCTGACAGGCCAACAAACTTAGGTTGGACGGCGATCCCCCAAACAGGTCTGTAACGACGACAACGCCATTCCCTTGGTCTACGCCATTCGCCGCTTCACATATCTCAGTCTGCTTCTCTGTCCGGTCGTGGCTTTTTTCAATTGAGATTGCCCGAATGCCCGTTTGCAATCCAACAACATGCTCAATTGCAGCAAGATATTCTCTTGCTAAACCGCCATGCGCTACAATCACAATGCCAATCACTTAACAGCCTCATCTTTTCTGCGACGGTCCAATTCTCTATGTCTCAAAGAGATTTGCCAACCTTCGGATGTTAAAACTTGGGCAAGGCATTCTGCCATTGCTACTGACCTGTGTTGCCCACCTGTGCACCCAAATGCAATGGAGAGATGAGATTTACCCTCATCTAAATAGGCCGGTAACAACCATAACACGAGGTTTTCTACTTTTTCACAGAAGGTCCCAAACCGTGGGTCCTGCGCAATATAGTCAGCGACGTCTTGGTCTTTACCTGTATGCGCCCGAAGGCTAGGCTCCCAATAGGGGTTATTTAAAAACCTACAATCAAAAACCATATCGACACTACGCGGTAGGCTGCGCTTGTAGGAGAACGATTGAACTGACACCGAGAGACGATGGTCACTCTCTTTTGCAAACCAACTTTCGACTTCAGATCTCAGTTCGTGCACATTCAGATCACTGGTATCGATCAAAACATCAGCCATTTCTCGAATGGGCCCAAGAATTTCCAATTCACTGACAATACCAGCTGCGGGCCTATCCCCCTTTGCTAAAGGGTGACGGCGCCGCGTTTCAGAGAACCGGCGCAACAAAACGTCTGTTGCACAATCCAAGAACAATAGTTCCGTTGAGAAACCCGGTTTTTGGGCCAATTGCCCAAGCGCCTCTAAAACTGCCGCAACTGAAAAATCACGGGTTCGCGGGTCAATACCGAGAGCCATTGGTTTGCCACCACTGGGTTCTTCAAGTAGCGCAGGGATTAGCCGAAGCGGCAAATTATCGATCGCTTCAAATCCAACATCTTCGAGAACCTTAATCGCATTGGAGCGTCCCGCCCCGGAAGGGCCTGTGACCAGAACAACGCGTCGTGGAATAGGATCAACCTGTGTCATACGCCACTCTGCATCCCATACCTGAGATAGTGCAATAGCATCGATGAAAAAGAAGGGCTTTGCACCTTATAGAGGCAAGGAATTGATTGACCAAGAATGAATACCGATCGAGGTGACGGTGACCTGTGTTTTTCCACTCGATCCAGATCGACGACTGCTGAAACCAGTTCATTTGGAATGCTAGGTGCAGACAGAATACCGATCCCCCTTGCCTCAATCATTCCCCTAATAGATGCTGGTGCCTGGGCATGAAGTTCTACGCCATCCATGTACAAACGCGTTCTGTCATCAGAAACTAACATTGCGCCAAGCGCAATTAACTCAAACGTTAAGGACGATTTCCCAGCACCAGATGCACCTAGGATAAGCAAACCTTTGCCATCTACTGAAACGCAATTTGCATGGATGGTTTTTGCGGTCTCAGTCAGCATTGGAAGATGCCATCAGACGGGTAAACCTACGACGAACCGCGCACCCAATGGTTCAGATGTTATATCAGCCTCGGTTGAGCGAATATTTTCAGCCCAGATAACACCACCATGGGCCTCAACAATTTGCATTGAAATAGCCAAGCCAAGGCCAGAGTTGTTGCCGAAGTGCTCGTCTGGACGTTGTGAATAGAAGCGTTTGAAAATTTTCGAAAGCGCTTGGTCTGGAATGCCTGGACCTGTATCTTCGACTACAATCAAAATTCTATTTTCACGCTTCCGTGCCCAGATACGGATTGCGTCACCATCTTCACAGAACGAAATTGCATTTGTGATTAGATTTACGAAAACCTGCGCTAATCGTGCTTCCAAGCCATGAACCTCAAGAGGATTTGGCGGTAAATCTGTAATAAAATCAATGCCTTTTGACCGCGCATCTTCGCCAAGATATTGGCCAAGGTTTTCCAGCATAATCAGAAGGTTGAATGACTCTTCTTCCTCCTTGACCAGCTCGCTATCCAAACGAGAAACATTGGAAATATCGCTGACCAAACGGTCAAGGCGACGCACATCGTGTTCGATGACGTCAAGCAGCTTGTCACGTTGGTCGTCGCGTTTGATGACACGGAGTGTACCAACCGCCGAACGCAACGAGGCCAGAGGGTTCTTAATTTCATGTGCAACATCGGCAGCAAACTGCTCGTTGCCATCGATGCGGTTATAAAGCGTCGAAATCATGCCACGAAGTGCACCGCTTAATCGGCCCAACTCATCCTGCCGTGCTGTTAAATCAGGGATACGAATACGCCCAGGATTTACCTTAAGGGAGTTTTTGTCACGACCCAGCTCTGCGGCAGCGGCCAAATCAGACAGCGGGTTTGCGATAGTCGCAGCCAGTGCCAAGTTAAGCCCAATTGAAACCAGTGTTGCGATGATAAACATCTGCAACATATTTTCATTTTCACTACGAACCAGTGTATCGATCTCGCCAGCCGCACTGATAACAGCCACGACACCGACACTTTCAGTGCCTTGCTTAATTGGTGTGATAACACCAAACCAAGACAAGCCATCTGCATCCAATGCATTTTGCAGCTGTGTGCCTTGCACTAAACTAGCAGAAACCAAAGACTTCAATTGCTCCTCAACAGACAGAAGTTCATCAGTGCTGTTTGCTGCGAACGGCGATGAGATAATAGACCAGAGCCAATTCAAACCGTCAGTCAGAACAGTTGAAGATGGCGCAATATCTTCACTCGCGCCCATAACATCGATTGTTCCGGAAGTGTTCGCGATCAATGTTTCTGATGGATCAAAAACAAAAACTTCAGTCCCATTGCGAAGATTGAGGCCAACTAAAGTAGCGTCGATATCGACGCCGTCGCCAGTTGCCAAATTAACGGGAACACCCGTTGGCAACTGTACT